>Ga0247809_1000299_pt1 | contig 25012 bp, 26 predicted proteins | sample UWRJL104311B1_FD_180951 | JGI IMG/M metagenome (GOLD analysis project Ga0247809, IMG submission 180951) | Plant litter microbial communities from Arlington Agricultural Research Station in Wisconsin, United States - UWRJ-L104-311B-1 | ecosystem: Environmental > Terrestrial > Plant litter >...
TGTGCTGCGGCACGAGAGCACGCTGCTGCTGCGCTACACCCGCGCGCCCCGCTGACCCGGCTCCCCGCAGGTTTTCTGCCAAATGAAGGAAAAGCCGGGGTCGAGTCACAGGTTTACGCGGGGCTGCGGCCGCTCAGCGCGAAATCTCCTTCATTTGGCAGAAGGCAGCGCTTCGACGGGCCCAGCGACCGGGCGGCTCTACGCGGCGGCGTCGAGCGTGTCGGAGTCGAGGATCGTGTAGCTGTAGCCCTGCTCGGCGAGGAAGCGCTGCCGGTTCTGGGCGAAGTCCTGGTCGACGGTGTCGCGGGCGACGAGCGTGTAGAAGTTGGCGGGCAGGCCGCTCTCCTTGGGGCGCAGCAGGCGTCCGAGGCGCTGGGCCTCCTCCTGGCGGGAGCCGAACGAGCCGGAGACCTGGATGGCGACCGTCGCCTCGGGCAGGTCGACCGAGAAGTTCGCGACCTTCGAGACCACGAGCACCTTCGTGGTGCCGTCGCGGAACGCCTGGTACAGCCGCTCCCGCTCGGCCACGGGCGTCGAGCCGGTGAGCGCGGGCGCGTCGAGCGCCGCGGCGAGGTCATCGATCTGGTCGAGGTACTGCCCGATCACGAGGATCTGCTCGCCGGCGTGCTTCTCGACGAGCCGCTTCACCACGTCGAGCTTCGCCGGGGCGGTCGCCGCCAAGCGGTAGCGCACGTCGTCGGCGGATGCCGCGTATTCGAGTCGATCCTGCTGGGGGAGGTCGATCCGCACCTCGTAGCAGCTCGCCGGGGAGATGAAGCCCTGGGCCTCGATCTCCTTCCACGGGGCGTCGAACCGCTTCGGGCCGATGAGGCTGAACACGTCGCCCTCGCGGCCGTCTTCGCGCACGAGCGTCGCGGTGAGGCCGAGGCGGCGGCGCGCCTGCAGGTCGGCGGTGAGCTTGAACACCGGCGCGGGCAGCAGGTGCACCTCGTCGTAGATCACGAGCCCCCAGTCGAGCGCGTCGAGCAGCGCGAGGTGGGCGTACTCGCCCTTCCGCTTCGCCGTGAGCATCTGGTACGTCGCGATGGTCACGGGCTTGACGTCTTTCACGAGGCCCGAGTACTCGCCGACTTCCTCCTCGGTGAGCGTCGTGCGCTTGAGCAGCTCGTTGCGCCATTGCCGGGCCGACACCGTGTTGGTCACGAGGATGAGCGTGTTGGTCTTGCCGACCGCCATCGCGCCGGCGCCGACGAGGGTCTTGCCCGCGCCGCAGGGCAGCACGACCACGCCGGAACCCTGCTCGAAGAAGCTGTTCACCGCGTCGGTCTGGTACGGACGCAGGTGCCAGCCGTTGTCGGCCAGCGCGATCTCGTGCGGGGTGCCGGGCGTGTAGCCGGCGAGGTCTTCGGCGGGCCAGCCGAGCTTGAGCAGCTCTTGCTTGAGCTGCCCGCGCGCCCACGCCTGCACCACGTAGGTGTTCTCGCCACGGCGCTCGAACAGCAGGGCGGCGACCTTCTTGCCCCGGGCGATCTCGGCCAAGACCGCGGCATCCGTCGCTGTCAGCAACAGCACGCCGTCGGCGTCGCGCTCAATCACCAGGCGACCGTAGCGTCCCACCGTCTCGGTGATGTCGACGGTGACCACCTGCGGTATCGCGTACTTCGAATACTTCTCGAGCGTCGCGAGCATGTCGGCCGAGGTGTGGCCGGCGGCGCGGGCGTTCCACAGGCCGAGCTTCGTGATGCGGTAGGTGTGGATGTGTTCGGGCGCACGCTCGAGTTCGGCGAAGACGGAGAGATCGTGCCTCGCGTCTTCCGCGAGCGGGTGCGCCACCTCCAGCAACACGGTGCGGTCACTCTGAACGATCAGCGGTCCGTTGGGTGCCTCGGGCGAATTCACCTCGACAGCTTAGACCGCACCGCTGACCGAGGTGATGCGGCTGAGCGGCAGCGTGCGCTCGATGTCGGCCTTGCGGTCGCGGGCGCGCAGACGGCCGCCGCCGAGGCCCGTGGGCTCGAGCACATAGTCGACGGATGAACCGTCCTGCACGGTTACCGACACCGTGATGGTGAGGCGGGCCTTGACCGCCGCGTCGAGCTGCCGTTCGAGCCAGGCACGGTCGTTGTCCTGCGGCGTCTCGGCCGTCTCCTGCCTGAGGCGTTCGACGATGTTCGCCACCGGGTCGTTCGGCTCGGGCTGCGGCGCGGTTGGCGGGCGACGGCGGTCGAGCACGACCACCTCGCCCTCGGCGTTCTCCGCGGCCACGGGGTAGCGCGCCTCGCTCAGCGACCAGAACAGCTGGCTCACGCCGTAGCGGCTGAGCAGCCGGCCGTCGTCGGCGCGCGACAGCGACAGCGCCGAGAGCCCCTGGTCGACCAGCAGCGCGCCGAGCAGGTTCTCGTCGGTCGAGCGCACGTAGCTGCCGTCGCCCGCCGCGCCCACCCGCACGAGCCCGTAGCGGGCCGCGGCGTCGGCCACGAGGTACGCGAGCGGCTGGGGGATCCCGGTGAGCGAGATGGCGCCGAGGAACTCGGTGATCGACTCCGCGGTCTCGCCGAGGGTGAGCGCGCGGTTCACGCTCGCGAGCGACACCCGGTAGCTCGACGCGAGCGCGTGGCTCTCGACCGCGGCCATCGTGCGCAGCCGGGCGTCGAGCCGCGGCGCGAGCGGCCCGGGCGACACGATAGAGAGGTCGTGCTGCAGGTAGACCTGTTCGACCTCGCGCGGCAGCATCGCGGCCATGGCGGCGGTCGCGGCATCCAGACCGTCGTCGAAGAGCAGGGCACCCGGCGTCGACGGCGCGGCGTCCGCGGTGATGCCGAGCAGTTCGGCGTCGCGGACGCGCGCGGAGAACCGGTCGCGCATCCAGTCGCCGCCCGCGGGGTAGAGCCAGGCCACGAGCGAGACGAACTCCTCGTCCCACCGCGAGTGGGCGCGGCCGGCGAGCAGGCCGCGGATGTCACCGGGCAGCTCAGCGAGCCAGGCGCCGGCGAGCCGCGCCCAGACCTCGGCGGTCGGCTGCTGCAGCCACGGACCCGCCTCGGGCGTCGCGTCCCACTGCGAACCGTCGAGCGCGAGCAACCCGGCGCGCACCGCGATCGAGTGCAGGGCGGCTATGTCGTCGAGGTCGACGGATGCGGCGCCGGCGAGCCGCTTCGCGTCCGGCAGCGCGAGCCCGCCCTTGGCGAGTTCGCGGGCCGGCTCGGTCTGGTGCTCGGCGACGATCTCGGCGACGGCCATCGTGGTGCCGAACGCGCGCTCGGCCGCGAGCGCATCGGTCGCGTCCTGGTCGAGCACCGCCGGATTCTGCGCCGGGGTCCAGGGCTCGGCCAGCCCGGCGAGGTCGGGCAGCCCGAGGGCGGGCCACTCGTCGAGCTGCTCGGCGACGGCGTCCCAGACGAGATAGCCGTCGTCTTCGCCGACGAGACCGACGGATGCCGCGGCCTCGAGGTTCTCCACGATGACCCGCTCGGCTTCCGTCGCGGGTGTCGCGACCGGTGCACCGAGTTCGGCGAGCCGCGCGCGGATTCGGGGCACGCTCACGGCGCCATCCGCCGCGCGTTCCGCGAGAACGGCGAGCACGGCGAGGGTCGGGCGGTCGAGGGTAGTCAGCGCGGCCTGGATCGAGGTGCGGTCGAGCAGCTTCTCGGCCAGGTCGAAGAAGTCGCCGATGCCCACGTCGCGCACCGAGCGCGCGCGCAAGAGCGTCGCGAGCTCGGAGTCACCCAGCGAACGCAGCCGACCGGCGAGCGCGAGGGTGGAACTGCTAGTGGTCGGCATCCTTGGCCGCGCGGCTCTTCCTGACCGCGATCACGATCACGAGCACGATCAGCAGCAGGAGGCCGATCGGGAGTCCGATGCTGGGCAGCACGATCAGCACAGGCCAGACGCCCTCGTCGAAGTCGGTGACCCCGAAACCGGTACCAGCGATCACCGCGATAATCGCGATGATGGAGAGGCCAATTGCCGACGCGACCATATAGGCGAGGATGCGTTCGTTACGATTGACGTCTACTGGGTTATTTTCTGCCACAGTCACAAGGATAGGGCCACAGTGGTGCCTCTACGATTGAGCACCATCCATAAGGGAGTACGCGATGCCAACCGGCAAGGTCAAATTTTACGACGAAGAGAAGGGCTTCGGCTTCATCAGCGCGGATGACGGCCAAGAGGTCTTCCTGCACGCGTCCGCGCTCCCGGCGGGCACCGTCGGGATCAAGGCGGGCATGAAGCTCGAATTCGGTATCGCCGACGGCAAGAAGGGCGCACAGGCACTGTCGGTGCGCGTGCTCGAATCCCCGCCGAGCCTCGCCAAGCTCAACCGCAAGCCGGCCGACGACATGGCGATCATCGTCGAAGACCTGGTGAAGCTGCTCGACGGCATCGGCGGCAACCTGAAGCGCGGCCGCTACCCCGACAAGAGCCACAGCGGCAAGATCGCGCAGATGCTGCGCAAGGTTGCAGACGAGCTCGATGCCTGAGTCGGCTGCACAGCCTTCGGCCTTTGAGGTTGCCTACGCCGCCCTGCTCGAAATCACCCCGGTCGAGACGATCGGCGACCCCGCGGGCGAGGTCGCCGAGAGCGACGGCGTCGTGTCGGTGTTGTTCGACTGTGCCCTGCCGGGCTACCCGGGCTGGAAGTGGACCGTCAGCGTCGCGACCCTCGACGGCGAGGCCCCGAGCGTGCTCGAGGTCGAACTCATGCCGGCCGAGGGCGCACTGCTCTCGCCCGACTGGGTGCCGTGGAGCGACCGCCTCGCCGACTACAAGGCCGCGCAGCTCGCGGCCGGCGAGATCGTGGAGTCCGACGACGAAGACGACACCGACGATGACGACGACCTCGACGACGAAGACGGCACCGGCGACGACGAGTCCGACGACGACGAGTCGGACGACGACGACGACGATGAGTCGGACGATGAAGACGACGAGGATGACACGGACCACGTGATCCACGTCGTGCACGGCGGCGACGTCGACGGTATCGACATCGACGAGCTCGACCTGCCCGAAGAGGCCGAGGCGGAGCCCGACGACGACGGCACGGGCGACGACGAGTCGGACGAGAAAGAGGCCGAGCGCCTCTAGCCTCCGTCGGTCGAGCCTGTCGAGACCCCGTTGGTCGGCATACTCGTCCGTCGGCCTACTCGTTGGTCGGCCTACTCGTCGGCCGGCCTACTTGTTGGTCGAGCTTGTCGAGACCCCACCGGCGCCGTGCTTCCTGCGGCGCCGGTGCGTGTAGACGAGGCCGACCACGCCGAGCACGATTCCCGTCGCGCAGGTGGCGATCGCCGTGGGCGCGGCATCCGGCCAGGCGACGAGCACGACGACCGTCGCGACGATCCAGAGCGCGAGGCCGACCACCACGGCCCTGCGGTCGTCGGTCTGCACCGGTGCCGGGTCGGGCTTGCGCTCGGAATCCTTGAGCCACAGTTTCATGGCGTCAGCCTAGCGACGGCGTCGCCGGTTCGAAACGCGGATCGAGCCCGTCGGCATCCCGACGGTCGTGAGATTTCGACAGGCTCAATCAACGTTGGCGAAGCTCGACCAGCCGTACTACTAGAGCGCCCCCACCACGTAGTCGATCGACGCGATGAGCTGGCGCACGTCGTCGGGCTCGATCGCCGTGAACGTCGCGACCCGCAGCTGGTTTCGGCCGAGCTTGCGGTACGGCTCGGTGTCGACGATCCCGTTGGCACGCAGCACCTTCGCGATGGCCGAGGCGTCGATGGCGTCGTCGAAGTCGATCGTCACGACGACCTGCGACCGGTGGTCGGGGTTCGTCACGAACGGGGTGGCGAAGGCCGCGGCATCCGCCCACTCGTACAGCGCGCCCGACGACTCCTTCGTGCGCGCGTCGGCCCAGGCGAGTCCGCCGTTGCCGTTGATCCACTCGACCTGGTTCTCGAGCATGAGCAGCGTCGAGATCGCCGGGGTGTTGAGGGTCTGGTTGAGGCGCGAGTTGTCGATCGCGTTCTTGATCGACAGGAACTCGGGGATGTACCGTCCGCTCGCCGCGATGCGCTCGACCCGCTCGATGGCGGCGGGGGAGAACAGGGCGAACCAGAGTCCGCCGTCGGAGGCGAAGTTCTTCTGCGGCGCGAAGTAGTAGACGTCGGCCTGGCTCGCGTCGAAGTCGATGCCGCCCGCGGCGCTCGTCGCGTCGATCACGGTGAGCGCTCCGGCGTCGCCGAGCACACGGGTGACGGGCGCCATGACGCCGGTGGATGTCTCGTTCTGCGGCCACGCATAGGTGTCGATGCCGGGCAGCACCTCGATCTCGGCGCGCGAACCGGCCGGCGCATTCACGATGTGCGGCGCCGTGAGCCACGGGGCGGCGGCCGCGGCGCCGAACTTGGAGCCGAACTCGCCGAAGGTGAGGTTCTCGCTGCGCTGTTCGATCAGGCCGAAGGCCGCGGCATCCCAGAACGCGGTCGAACCGCCGTTGCCCATGACGACCTCGTAGCCGTCGGGCAGGCGGAAGAGCTGCGACAGCCCGCCGCGCACGCGTCCGACGAGGTCTTTAACGGGTGCCTGGCGGTGCGACGTGCCCATGATCCCGGCGCCGGCGCCCGCGAGGTAGGCGAGCTGCTGCGGGCGTACCTTCGAGGGCCCACAGCCGAAGCGGCCATCAACGGGAAGGAGGTCTGTGGGGATCGCGATCGTCGACATCCAGCAATTGTATTGGCGGGCGTGCGGCCGGTTTCCGCCGCCGCAGTACAACGTCATGGAGCGGATGAAGCGAGCAAGTAGTCTTGACACCACGTATCGCGCAAGCTGGAGGCCTCGATGACGGATCTTGTTGACACCACCGAGATGTACCTGCGTACCATCCTCGACCTCGAAGAAGAGCACATCGTGCCGCTGCGTGCGCGCATCTCCGAGCGGCTCGGCCACTCCGGCCCCACGGTCTCGCAGACCATCGGGCGCATGGAGCGCGACGGTCTCGTCGTGGTCGAGGGCGACCGTCACCTCGAACTCACCCCCGCCGGCCGCAGCAAGGCCGTGCACGTGATGCGCAAGCACCGCCTCGCCGAGCGCCTGCTCGCCGACGTCATCGGCCTCGACTGGGCCTACGTGCACGACGAGGCCTGCCGCTGGGAGCACGTGATGAGCGAGCAGGTGGAGCGCCGCATCCTCGAGATGCTGGGCAATCCCACCGAGTCGCCCTACGGCAACCCGATCCCCGGTCTCGACGAGCTGGGCCACACGGCGGCCCCGGCGTTCATGGACGGCGTGGTCAACCTGGTGGAGCGCGTGTCTGGCACGTCCGAGAGCGTGAGCGGCGTCATCCGTCGACTCGGAGAACCCGTGCAGTTCGAACCGGAACTGCTGCAGCAGCTGCAGAACGCCGGCGTGATGCCCGGCGCGACCGCCACGATCTCGGCGGCCGGATCGTACGTCTTCGTCGCCGTCGATGGCTTCGGCGAGGGGCTCGAGCTGCCCAACGAGGTGGCCGTTCACATCTTCGTCGGGCGCTGATCGCCCGAGCGGGAAAAATAGCGTAGACCATCCCTCGTCTATTTCGTTACGGAAAGTAGCTGGGAATTGTCACGAAAAGGTGACAATCCAGTTTCGGTCACCTAGTCTCGATGAGTCCTCCCGGCCACACGACGGTCCTGGACTCCGCACAGGACGTCTCGTTCTCCCTCTCTCCTGTCGCGGATACGTGAATATACATACGAAACGGATTGGGCAGCTGCCTAGAGCTGCCGAGACGCAGGAGGTTGAAACTCTTGACCCAAGCACCACCCCAGAGCCCGGCAGAGAACCCGAATCAGCACCCCTCGCGCCGAGACGTACGAAAGCACTACGCAGCGAAAAGCCCGGCCGCCTTCCAGACGCCCGCCGTCTCCGCCGCCAAGAAGAAGCGCAAGTCGAGCTTCCTGAGCCTCGCGGTCATGGCGGTCATCGTGCCCGGCCTGTTCGCCACCGTCGCCCTGCCGGCCTACGCCTTCGCTCCCGCCGAAGACACGACCGACCTCGACGCCTCGGTCGCGCTCGAGCAGCTCAAGTCGACCGACGCGCAGACCGTACTCGTCGACGCGGGCGCCGGAGCGCCGGCCGTGGCGCGTGACGAGTTCACCGCCACCACCGAGACCGAGCTGGCCGCGAGCCGCAAGCGCAGCGTGCTCGCCGCGACCTACGCGTCGTACAGCGGACCGAAGTACACCGACTATCTCGCGAACCCGCCGTACCCGAACTTCGACCTCAACCAGGTCGTCGCGGTCGGCCAGCAGTACCTCGGCACGCCCTACGTGTACGGCGGCGCCGACCCCTCGGGCTTCGACTGCTCCGGGTTCATCCAGTTCGTCTACTCGCAGTTCGGCGTATCGCTGCCGCACTCGGTGAGCGGCCAGGCCGCGCGCGGCTCCAAGATATCGATCGCCGATGCTCTCCCGGGCGACGTGGTCATCATGTCGGGCCACGACGGCATCTACATGGGAAACGGAAACATCATGGACGCCCCTCACGCAGGGGGCGTCGTCAGCATCCGTCCCATCTGGACTGACGCGTACTACATCGTGCGCATCGGCGTGTAGTTCGGCAGACATACAGCAATTCGTAACCTCATTCGGCGGGCCACTTCGTTGTGGTCCGCCGATTTTGGGTTAACCTGAAGTCCTTGGAGTTCAGCGAGTTCTAGGAGAGCCGATGCACAGCGAGCGCACCATCCCAACCACGGATGTCTGCGCCTGTCTGCCGCAACGGCACAGCGGATCGCACCACGTATTCATACGCGCGCGCACCGAGCAGGCACTGTCGTACTGACAGTGCCTTTTTGTTTGTCCTAGCACCACCGTCTGTCCCCGAGAAACGCATGTCGAATGCCTGCAAGCCGTGCAGGCGCTTTCGGAAGGATGACAATGCGCACACTGGTACTGAACGCGGGCTACGAGCCCCTGGGCGTTGTGTCCTTCAAGCGAGCGCTCGTGCTCGTGATGAACGAGAAGGCGACGATCATCGCATCGGATGGCGAGCATCCGGTGTTCGGTCTTTCGGGTGCCTGGGACAGGCCGTCGGTGATCATCCTGCGCAGGTACGTGCGGCTGCCGAGCGGCCGCAACGTTCCCGTGTCGCGCAGGGGAGTGCTGCGTCGCGACAACAGCCGCTGCGGATACTGCGCCGGCTCGGCCACGACGATCGACCACATCACGCCGCGGTCGCGCGGGGGTAAGGACAGCTGGGAGAACCTGGTGGCCTGCTGCCTCACGTGCAACAACCAGAAGGGCGACCGCACGCCGAGCGAGATGAACTGGCGCCTGCGCGTCACGCCGCGGCCGCCGAACGGGGCGTCGTGGATGGCGCGCGGGATCGAACGTGCGCTGCCCGACTGGGAGGAATACCTGGCCCCCGCGGCGTAGCCGAAGTACCCGCGGGCAACTTTTCGTGGCCAAACCGAAACAAACGCTCGCGTGTCGGGGTGCTATGCCCCTAAGCTGAACGGATGCCGGGCGTCACAACGCCCCACTCGCAAACGAAGGGTTGCCCCGTGGTTGCTTCGCACGTGTTGTCTACGCGTCGAGCAATTCCCCCAACCCCGAAGGCCCACAAGCTGCGCAAGAGCCTCACCTCGGTGCTGACGCTCGCGGCGGTCACGGCCCTCGTCGCTCCGATGGCGCTGCCCGCATTCGCGTACACGCCCGAAGAGGAGAAGGTCGCCTACGCGGATGTCGCGGACGTGACCGTCGAGGTCTCCGACTCGGCCCAGGGCGCCGTCGTCTCGCGCGACGACTTCACCGCCACGACCCCGGCCGAACTCGCGGCTAGCCGCGCTGCCGCGGCCGCCGCTGCCGCAGCCGCGACCCGTCGTTCGACCGCCGCCACGTACCGCGCCTCGTCGGGCACCGCGCAGGCCGGCGACGACTACCCGTGGCGCGAGGCCGGGCTCAAGCAGCTCTCGCCGCTGCGCTACATCTACCGCGAGTGCGTCGACTTCGTGGTCTGGCGCCTCAACCGCGACGTCGGCAGCACCTCGGCCCCGTTCGCGTACACCTGGGGCTACCTCACTCCCGACGGCGGCAACGCCCGCGACTTCAAGCGCGCGTGGGAGAAGCACGGTTGGCCGACGAGCAACTCGCCCGTCGCCGGCGACATCGCCTGGTGGGCGAACAACCACGTCGCCTACGTGAAAGAGGTCTACGCCGACGGGTCGGTGTTCCTCGAGGAGTACAACACCACCCCGTTCACGTACAGCACCCGCACCATCCCGGCCTCGAAGGTCGACCTCTTCCTCTCGCCGCCCCCGCGCTAGCCGCCACCTCGCTGCTGGTTGAGTAGGTCGCTCAGCGCCCTCCCTGTTGGTTGAGTAGGTCGCACTGGCGCCCTCCCTTGTCGGTTGAGTAGGTCGCTCTGCGACCGTATCGAACCTCACCGGCGCAATACCCCCAAGACCCTCGTCCCTTGACGCCCCGCAAACGAGGGCCATAGACTGCCGCCAGCACGGAAAGCGCTTTCCTAAACTTGGAGGTTCAATGTCGAATCTGTTCAGCGGGCTACCCCTGCGCCTGGCCGCCGTGACCACTGCGGTGTGTCTCGTCGCCGGCGGTGCCACCGCCGCGTCCGCCCACCCGCCGGGCCACGGCCCGCGGCCCGGCCACGGAGGCAGCCACACCCCGGCCGCGCCGGCCGGAACCCCGCAGCTCGAGAAGCTCGACCGCGGCCTCGTCGCGGCCACGACCGCCGACGGCGTCTTCGTCAGCTGGCGCCTGCTCGTGAGCGAGGCGACCGGAGCTGGCGACACCGGCCTCACCGGCACCGACTTCACCGTCTATCGCGATGGCGCGGCCATCGCGACCGTCACCGACAGCACCAACCTGCTCGACCCGGCCGGCACCCCGACCTCGCAGTACTCCGTCGCGCCGCTCGTCGGCGGCGTCGAGGGCGAAGCGAGCGCCGCAGTCGCACCGTGGGGCTCCGGCTCCACCGACCTCCCGCTGCAGAAGCCGGCCGACGGCGTCACCCCGAAGGGCGAGGCGTACACCTACTCGGCGGGCGACATGAGCGTGGGCGACGTCGACGGCGACGGCCAGTACGAGTACCTCGTCAAGTGGGATCCGTCGAATTCCAAAGACGTGTCGCAGATCGGCTACACCGGCAACGTCTACGTCGACACCTACGAGACCGACGGCCGGCTCCTCAGCCGCATCGACCTCGGCGTGAACATCCGCGCGGGCTCCCACTACACGCAGCTGCTGGCGTACGACTACGACGGCGACGGCAAGAGCGAGCTGCTGCTCAAGACCGCGCCCGGCACGAAGACCACCACGTTCGGCGCGGGCGGCGCCGCGGCATCCGAGAAATTCATCACGCTGCCGAAGGCCGACAAGAAGAACGGCGTCATGAACCAAGACGACTACCGTGTGAGCACCCAGGGCTACTACGACCATGTGGTGGACATGTTCGTCGGCTGGCGCGACAACCCCGAGGTCGCGGCGGGGCACTGGCCGGCGACGCTCGAGGAGGCATTCGGAATCCCGGTCGCCCACGAGTACCCGTTGAGCCGGGAGGATGCCTCGGAGCTCGCCGACTACTTCATGGACGTCTACGCGCCCTCGCGCAGCGCCCGCAACACCCTGCGTGCGTTCGAGGGCTTCATCCTGAGCGGTCCCGAGTACATGACGATGTTCGACGGCGCGACCGGGCGCGAGCTGCAGACCGTGCCGGTGAAGACCGAGCGCTACGACGACGGCCTCATGTGGGGCGACTACGCGATGTCGCGCATCGAGCCGGGCAACCGCGTCGACCGCTACCTGGGCGGCGTCGCCTACCTCGACGGCGTGCACCCGAGCGCGATCTTCGCCCGCGGCTACTACACCCGCTCGACGATCGTGGCCTACGACTGGAACGGCAAGAAGCTCACCGAGCGCTGGTACGTCGACAGCGGGTTCCCGGCGATGACCAACCCGTTCAACGACTCGCCGCACGGACGCGAGGGCTCGAACCCCGAGTTCGCGACGCTCACCACGCAGGGCTTCCACTCGCTGAGCGCGGCCGACGTCGACGGCGACGGCAAGCACGAGATCGTCTACGGTTCGGCCACGATCGACGACGACGGCAGCCTGCTCTACAGTTCGTACGACACGCTCCCCGCGGGCAGTGCGGCACCCGGCACCCTCGCCAAGCTCGGCCACGGCGACGCGATGCACGTCGCCGACATCGACCCCGCCCGCCCGGGACTCGAGATCTTCACGGTGCACGAGGGAGCGACGTACGCCCCGTACGGTTACGCGCTGCGTGATGCCGCGACCGGCGAAGTGCTCTACGGCGAGTACAGCGGCAAAGACACCGGCCGCGGGATGATCGGTGACATCGATCCGACCGTTCCCGGCCTCGAGACCTGGGCCACCCGCGTGCGCTCGGCGTCCGGCGACTCGCTCGCCGGAGCCGTGCCCGGCACGAACCAGAGCATCCGCTGGGCCGCCGACGGCACCACCCAGCTGGTCAACGGAACGGCCGACGCGGATGTCACGATCGACAGCTACACGAACGGACGCCTGCTCACGGCCGCCGGCACCCGCTCGAACAACGGCACCAAGGGCACGGCCTCGCTCGTGGCCGACGTGTTCGGGGACTGGCGCGAGGAGCTGTTGGTGCGCACAGCGGACTCCAGCGCCATCCGTATCTTCACCTCGACGGATGTCACGGACCGCAAGCTCTACACGCTGATGCACGACAAGCAGTACCGTGCGGAGGTGGCGCGTCAGAACGTCACGTACAACCAGCCGTCGTACCCCGGCTTCTACCTGGCATCCGACACCGACTTCGCGAAGGTGCCTCTGCTCACGGTGGCGGTGACGCCGACCGCGGTCACGTTCAGCGACACCCGCAAGAAAGACAGCTACACCGTGCCGGCGACGCCGGGCGTGCAGTACGTCGTCGACGGCAAAGTCGTGAAGGCGGGCAAGTACAACGTGAAGCGTTCGTCGACCGTGACCGTCACGGCCGTGCCGCTGGAGTGGTACTACATCGCGCCGGGTGCGGTCTCGTCGTGGGAGCACGAGTTCGACTCCCGCAAGTAAGTCCGCAGGCTCCCCGGGTGACGCTAAACTCGGGGAGCCAGCCTCTGTAGCTCAATGGAAGAGCAATTCCGTCCTAAGGAACAGGTTGGGGGTTCGAGTCCCTCCAGGGGCACCACTAGTCGGAAAGTGGGACGTGTGTCGGACAGCGTGCCAGAGTACGTCCGAAATTCCGGCGGGTCGATCGTGACGCGCAATGTGATGGATGGCACCGCTCGCCTCCGTTGGCTTTTTCGAGAACCGGCCGTCGGTCCTCAAGACAACGGGTGTCGATTCTTGTCTGAGATCGATGACGACGAGTACCTGGCGAACCCCGAAAACTCGCAATTCGTGAGCTTCAACAGCGTCGCCGCCATCGAGCCGGCCGTCATTCCGGTCTTGTATCTACCCGCCGGCACCGATCTCGAACTGACGCGCGACGCGGCCGGTCTGCACTTCATCGACAATGCGACGGGCGAAGAGCTGCCTGCCAGTACGTTCGCGTACATCGCCCGGACGACTCCGGCGACTGAGGCACCGATCCGAGTTCGAGCAGGCCGGCGAGCACCCGTCGCGATAGGTGTGCGCCTCCGGGCGACCGAAATGGCGGCCTTGGTCTGACCGGGAACCGGGCCTAGGTGAGCCGCCCATCGCCAAAGCTGGCTAGTCTGAACCTTGATGTTCTACTGGTTCATGAAGACGATCGTGGCGGGTCCGCTGCTGCGCACCCTCTTCCGCCCCCGGCTCGAGGGCGTCGAGAACATACCCGCGACCGGACCTGTCATCCTGGCGAGCAACCACCTGTCGTTCATCGACTCCGTGATCCTGCCGCTCGTGATCAAGCGGCGCATCTACTTCCTCGCCGCGAGCACGTACTTCGAGGGCCGCGGGCTGGGCAAGTGGGCCGTCGCGCGGTTCCTGCGGGCGACCGGCATGATCCCGATCGACCGCTCGGGCGGCAAGGCGTCCGAGGCGTCGCTCAAGGCCGGCATGAGCGTGCTCGACAAGGGCGACGTGCTCGGCATCTACCCCGAGGGCGGACGCAGCCGCGACGGCAGGGCCCATCGCGGACGCACCGGTGTCGCGCGCATGGCGCTCGAGTCGGGCGCTCCCGTCGTGCCCGTCGCGATGATCGACACCGACAAGGTCATGTCCGAGGGCAACGGCGTCAAGATCCGCCGCATCGGCATCTCGTTCGGACCTCCGCTCGATTTCGGCGAGTTCGCCGAGCAGAAGCAAGATCACGCGATCCTGCGCGTGATGACCGATCGGATCATGGATGCGGTGGTCGCCATGAGCGGGCAAGAGTACGTCGACGAGTACGGCAAGCCCTCGACGAAGAAGCGCTAGGCGGCTTTCACGTCCAACCGCAGTCCGCAAGACCGGGGCGCATGCTTCACTAAAACAACACCCGTCGCACATAATCGACGTGGCGGTGCTGACTGCTCCCTGCCTACCGCACACCGCGGCAGACCTCTCGATCCGCCAGGAAAGAAGGACTCCATGAAAGCTCTGCGCTACGTAGAAGTAGGCCAGCCTCCCGTCGTCGTCGACATCCCGATCCCCAAGCCCGGTCCCGGCCAGGTGCTGCTCAAGGTCACCGCGGCGGGCGTCTGCCACAGCGACGACTACGTGATGAACCTCCCCGAGGCCGACTACCTCGAGCAGTCGTACCCGTTGCCGCTTACCCTCGGCCACGAGGGCGCCGGAATCGTGCACGAGCTCGGCGAGGGTGTCGACTCCTCGCTCAAGGTCGGCGACGCGGTCGCCGTCTACGGCCCGTGGGGCTGCGGGCGCTGCCACAACTGTTCGATGGGCATGGAGAACTACTGCACGAACGCCGCGGCCGAGGGCATCCGTCCTCCCGGACTCGGCAGCCAGGGCTCGATGGCCGAGTACATGATCGTCGACGACGCCCGCCACCTGGTGCCGCTCGGCGACCTCGACCCCGTGCAGAACGTGTCGCTCACCGACGCCGGCCTCACTCCGTACCACGCAATCAAGCGCTCGCTCCCGAAGCTCGGCGCGGGCACCTTCGCCGTCGTCATCGGCACCGGTGGCCTCGGCCACGTCGGCATCCAGATCCTCAAGGCGCTCTCGGGCGCCACCGTCATCGCGCTCGACGTGAGCGATGAGAAGCTCAAGCTCGCCACCGAGGTCGGCGCCGACCACGTACTGATCAGCGACGCCGCAGCGGCCGACGCGATCCGCGAGCTCACCGGCGGACTCGGCGCCAACGCGGTCTTCGACTTCGTCGGCGCGAACCCCACGATGGCCGTCGCGCAGAGCGTCGCCGCCGTGGAGTCGGATGTCACGATCGTCGGTATCGGCGGAGGCAGCATGACCCTCGGCTTCGGGGCCATCGCCTACGACGCCGCCGTGCGCATCCCCTACTGGGGTTCGCGCAGCGAGCTCATCGAGGTGCTCGACCTGGCTCGCGCCGGAAAGCTGCACGTCGCGGTCGAGACCTACGGCCTCGACGACGGCCCCCGCGCCTACGAAGACCTCGCCGCCAACAGCATCCGCGGCCGGGCCGTCATCGTTCCGTAGCGTGCCGTCGCGCGGCCGCGCTGCGCGGCCGCGTGACTTCCGCTGGCCTAGCGCCCACCGACGTTGCGCACCAGCGCTTACGCGACGTCGGTGCCGCGCGCTACCGTCTGCGGCATGGACGGAATGAGATTCGAAGGCGTCACCCTGCTCACCGACGACGTAGCGGGCATGGCGCGGTTCTACGAGAACGTGCTCGGGTTCGAGGTCACCGAACGCACCGACGACTACGTCGCGCTCGACGGCGGCGACAAGCGGCTCGCGATCTTCCAGCGCAGCGGGCGCAGCGACGTGACGCACGATCACGCGGCATACCGCGGGTCTCGCGGCGCACCCACGGTCGAGCTCAACTTCATCTGCGCGAACCCCGCGGCGGTGCACGCGAAGTACGCCGAACTTGTCGCCAACGGCGCCATCGGCATCGCCGAGCCGGTCGAGCAGCAGTGGGGCCATGTCGCCGGGTTCTTCGCCGACCCCGACGGCAACATCCACTCGCTGTTCGCGGTGATGCCCGAGCCGCGCGGCGGGTCCACCGGGCTGCCGAGCCTCTGGCTGCCCTGAACATCGACGACCGGGCAGGCCCCCGCCCAGCCGCGGCTGGTTAACTGGCCGGATGGCCACCTCCCGCGACATCCTCTCCCGCTACGACCTCGACGCGCTCGACGCGAAGCTGCGCGACACCGAGGGCGGCGAGGTCGACGACAGCATCCCCGAGCTGGCCGCCGCCGATGCCGGGCTGTTCGGCGTCGCGACGGTGACCGACGACGGCGAGATCCGCTCGGCGGGCGACGCGCGCGTGCCGTTCTCGCTGCAGTCGGCGGTGAAGCCCTTCGTCTACGCCCTCGCCCTCATGGACCGCGGCGACGCCGTGCTCGACGCGGTCGGCACGGAGCCCACCGGCCAGGCCTTCGACGCGATCGTCTTCGAATCCGAGACCGGCCGCCCGCCGAACCCCATGGTCAACGCGGGCGCCCTGCTCACCGCGAACCTCGTCGACGGCGACGACCCAGACGAACGCACCGCGCGCATCCTCGCCGGACTGTCGGCCATCGCGGGGCGCGACCTCGAGATAGACCGGGATGTCGCGGGCTCGGAGCGACTGCTCGGAGACCGTAACCGCGCGCTCGGGTACCTCATGCGTTCCGCCGGCACCCTCGACACCGACGTCGACGACGCCATCACCGTGTACGCGCGTGCCTGTTCCGTGCTCGTCGACACCGAGGTGCTCGCGATCATGGGCGCCACGCTCGCGTTCGGCGGACGCAACCCGATCACCGGCGTGCAGGCGCTCAGCCGCGAGGTCGTGACCGAGACCCTGAGCGTCATGGCGACCTGCGGCATGTACGACGGCTCGGGCCGCTGGCTGCGCCGCGTCGGACTGCCCGCCAAGTCGGGCGTGGCCGGCGGTCTCGTCGCGGTCGCGCCGGGCTCGCTCGGCATCGGCGTCTACAGTCCGCCGCTCGACGAGGAGGGCAACAGCGTGCGCGGCGTGCTGGCCTGCGAGCAGCTCTCCGACGACCTCGGGCTGCACCTGTTCGTCTGAACCAGACGGCTCTGCCTCGTGCCGCATTTTCAGGATAACGCCCGGCCCCCGGCTTGCCGCAAGACCCCGGTCGTGCGTCAGACTGTCTGGCTTCCGAAGGGGGAAATCCTATGTGGGACGTGATCATCAGCGGCGGCGGGCCGACCGGAATGATGCTGGCGAGCGAGCTGCGGCTGCACGGCGTCGGGGTGCTCGTGCTCGAGCGTGACACCGAGCCGAGCGCAGCCGTGCGGTCGCTCGGACTGCACGCGCGCAGCATCGAGATCCTCGATCAGCGCGGCCTGCTCGACCGGTTCCTCGCCGAGGGGCAGCGATACCCCGGCGTCGGACGGTTCGCCGGCATCGAGACGCCGCCGCCGACCGACCTCGACACCGAGCACGGCTACATCTTGGGTATCCGGCAGCCAGTGACCGACCGGCTGCTGGCCGAGCGGGCCGCCGAACTCGGCACGGAGATCCACCGGGGCGCCGAGGTAACGGGCCTCAGCCACGACGCCGACGGGGTGACCGTCGAGCTGGCGGACGGCGAACGGCTGCGCGCGAGCTGGCTGGTCGCCTGCGACGGTGGCCGTAGCCTCGTGCGCGGCCTGGTCGGCATCGGCTTCCCGGGCGATGCGGCGACGACCGAGTGGATCCTCGGCGAGGTCGAGGTGACCTCCCCGCCCGGCGAGGTCGTCGAGATGGCAGCGCGGGTGCGCGAGACCGAGCGGGGGTTCGGCATCGGGCCGGCGGGCGGCGGGCTGTTCCGTGTCGTCGTGCCCGCGGCATCCGTCACCGACGACCGCTCGGTTCCTCCGACGCTCGACGAGCTGCGCACCCGGCTGCGCGCCTACGCGGGCACCGACTTCGGCGCGCACTCGCCGCGGTCGCTCACCCGGTTCGGCGACGCGACCCGGTTGGCCGACCGCTACCGCGCGGGGCGGGTGCTGCTCGCCGGCGATGCGGCGCACGTGCACCCGCCGCTCGGCGGCCAGGGCCTCAACCTCGGCATCCACGACGCGTTCAACCTGGGCTGGAAGCTCGCGGCGGCGGTCGACGGCTGGGCGCCCGACGGGCTGCTCGACAGCTACTTCGCCGAGCGGCATCCCGTCGCCGATGACGTGCTCGCCCTCACCCGCGCGCAGAGCGAACTGCTGTCGAACGAACCGGGGCCGCGGGCGGTGCGCCGGCTGCTTACCGAGCTCGCGGGCTTCGACGACGTCGCGCGCTTCCTCGCCGAGCGGATCGCGGGCATCGGCATCCGCTACGACTTCGGCGAGGGGCCGGACCTCGTGGGGCGGCGCCTCCGTGACATCCGCATCGCCGACGGGCGGCTCTACGAACTCATGCGCGACGGCCGCGGGCTGCTGATCGACCGCACGGGGCGGCTCGCGCTCGGCGGCTGGGCCGAGCGAGTCGACCTGGTCGTGGGCCACGACGGACTTGACGAACTGCCCGCGCCCGCCGTGCTGCTGCGCCCCGACGGTCACATGGCGTGGCTCGGCGACGATCAGGGCGCCCTCGACAGGCACCTCGCGAGATGGTTCGGCGCGCCCGCCCGCTGACCGCGCCGCCTTGTGACAAGAAAAATGCGGCAGATCGACCGAGCCCGGCGGGGCTGTGGTCGATCTGCCGCAGATCGCGCGCGGGCGCGGGTCGGGCGGGCTGGTTACTGCCCGCGCCCCGTCTTCTCCTGCAGTCGGTCGATGTGTTCGGATGCCTCGGCCTTCGTGATGTCGGCCGGGATCTCTTCACCCGCCTCTCGGGCGAGGGTGTCGAGGTAGCTGCGCTGCGAGGCGGTCATCGGCTCGTCGCCGGTGACCCAGTCGGCCGGGTCTTTGACGGCGGAGTCGCCGGCTTCGGGGGAGTCGGCCTTGGCGCCGAGCATGTCTGGACGTTCTTCGATGGGTTGGTCGGTCATCCGTCCACGGTAGGCGTGCGGCGGAGAGGCGGCGAGGCCTTGACCGCGGTCGGCAAACGCGACAGCGCGGGTCGGGCCGCTACGCCGCGATCGCGACCGAGACGGTGCCCGAGAGGCGGAAGTCGGCGCGCTCGCCGGAGAACCGCGTGAAGGCCGGGTCGGCGATGGTGGGCTCGAGGTCGGTCTGGGCGCTGGTGGTGGAGTGCATGGTGTTCCTTCTCTCCGTGACTGGAGCGCCGACTGCGCCCAAGACCACTCTCGCCGAGTGCCCCCGGCGGCGCGTCGTTCAGCGGGATGAAGTGTGCCTCCTCCTTTTGGCTTACCCGGCGTGCGTCGGCTAGCGCCCCGGTGGCACCTCGACCGGCTGTAGGGTCGCTATCTTCGCGGCGCGGTTGTCGCCCGACGAGCGGCCCGTGAGCCGGCGGCCGATCCACGGCAGCACGTACTCGCGCCAGTACTCGGCGGTGCGCTGCGAGTGCTGCACCCCGTCGCCCCCGCCGACGTCGTCGGGCAGCGCGACCCCGAGCGCGGCGAGCACGTTCGCCGCGACGCGCTGGTGCCCGAGCGGTCCGAGGTGCAGCTTGTCGCGCGACCAGTACTTCAGTTCGGTCAGCTCGTCGTCGGCCCAGTTGTCGACGAACGTCGTGTTCGCGAGCGGCAGGCGGGAGCGGATGCCGCGGGCGAACTCGTCACCCCGTACCCTGACGAGGCCGCCGAGCGGGATGTGACGGGTGGGGTTCGCTCCGCTGACGAGCAGCACGTGACATCCGCTCTCCGTCGCCCGCTGCACCGCGCCCACGAGCTGGTCGGTGATCGCCGCTATCGAGACGCGCGGGCGCATGATGTCGTTGCCTCCGCCGTTGAGGCTCAGCAGCTCGGGACGCAGCGCCACCGCGGCGTCGAGCTGCGGGCCCACGATCGGCGCGAGCAGCCGGCCGCGGATCGCGAGGTTCGCGTAGGTCACGGGTTCGGGCGTCGAGAGCGCCAGGCCCAGCGCGACGAGGTCGGCCCAGCCGCGCACGCCGCCGTCGGGGGTCTCGTCGCCGACGCCCTCGGTGAAGCTGTCTCCGACTGCGACGTAACTGCGGTACACGGTTGCCATGCGTCGAGTCCATCACACCGGCCGGGGCACGCGCTGCACGGGGCAGCACGGTCGGCACCCGGCGATCTGCGGCAGATCGGCCCCGCTGCGTCGCAACGTGGTCGATCTGCCGCAAATCGGTGCCGCGGCGCGGCCGTGCCGCCGATCACAGGATGCGCGGCAGGTTCACGGCCTTGTAATAGTCGCGCTGGCGCTCGGCGTCGAGCCGCGCACGGTACGTCTCGGCGTTGAGCGCGAGCTCGTCGCGCGGGTCGGTGTGCAGCGGCCGGCGTCCCCACTTGATGAGGGCGACGCCGAGGTGCAGCGCGGCCCGGTCGAGCAGCCCGACGCGGCGCGCGACGTGCGGCGTGCCGTGCGACGTGCCGGGTGTGGTGCCGGTGCCGAGCGGTTGGGGCGGGTGGTCGAGACGGCCGGGTGTGACCGTCGATTTCGTATTCACGATGGTTGTTCCTTCTGGTGCGGGATGGCGAAACCGGGCGCGCCGCAGTGCGCGCGGCAGAGCGCGCGCCGAAGCGTGACCGGGGGTCGCCGGATGAGGGGAGAGACCGCGCTGCGGCGGCGGGCGGATGTCGCGGGCTCGCGACATCCGTACTGGGTGGTCGACCGGGGCAGAAGGGTCAGGCCCGCGAGAGGGGGCCGGAGAGATCTGCCTGATCTGGCTTCGAGAGCGTCACCACCGACTGGACCGGTGGGTTACGAGGCCGGTCAGGCGGTGAAGACGCCGACGAAGCCGGCGGTCTTGGCGAATGCGATTGCATCGGATGCGATGCGCTTGTTGCTGTCGAACACGTCTGGCTCCTTTCGTCGTAGTGGCGTGCGCCCACCGTAGCGCCGGGCGCTCCGGCCGCGCAACCCTGAATTTTCAGCCGGACCCGTGTATGGTGTGACTATTGGGCATCGAGGAATCTGCCCCCGCCGCCGATCTGACACCACGGCCGCATCTCAGATTTCAATCAGAACCGCTGCGTCGGCATTCGCCGCACAGCGTGACACCCACGGCCGAGACCGCCTCGAACGAGGCCGTCTCTCGCGAGACATCGGCCGCGGTGCATCCGTAATCCGGAGCATCGCCACACCTACGACGCTGCGAATCAGCGCACTCAAACGAAAGCAACACAGCATGACTTACACGAACACCATCACCCGCAAGAACGTCGACTTCATCGTCGGCGGCTACTCGATCCTCGCCACCGACCCGATGTTCTACTCGCGTTCGCGCGAGCTCTCGGCGATCCGCGACAACGCCGCGATCCACGGCATCTACGACATCAGCGACGCCGACTTCGACTTCGCCATCTCGCAGCGCTTCGGCAACGGAGCCGCCTACGAATTCCCGACCGCATAGGCTGACGCGGCGGCCGTTTGCCGCGCGTTTACCGGCCGTTTCTTCGAAGCCCCCACAGTGGGGGCGCGGTCCGCACCGGGCCGCACCACCCGGTTTTCGAAGAGGGCACCCGCATGCGCACAACCTGGCGTCGACCCATCCTGGCGGCAGCGACCTGCCTCGCCCTGGCCGTTCCGATCGTCGCCGCGGCGACGCCCGCGACGGCGGCGGACGCGTCATCCATCCGCATCAACGAGGTCGAGTCCGACGGCGGCCTGCCCGGCGACTGGATCGAACTGGTCAACACCGGAACGGTGGCAGAGGATGTCTCGGGCTACGTGGTCACGGACTCCGACGCCGGCCACCGACTCGTCATCGCCCCGGGAACGGTCGTCGCCCCGGGCGGCTTCGTCGTGGTCGACACCGACGCCGACGCCACGACCGGTTTCGGGCTCGGCAAGGCCGACTCCGCCAAGCTGTTCGCGGCCGACGGCACCACGCCCATCGACGCGTACTCGTGGACGGCCCACGCGGTCGGCACCACCTACGGCCGCTACCCCGACGGCACGGGGGCGTGGGCGACGACCGCCGTCTCGACCCGCGGCGCCGCCAACAGCACGCCCGCCCCGGTGGTGCCGGTGACGCCGCCCGTCACCCCGCCCGTGACCCCGCCGGTCACGCAGCCGACCACCGGCGCCCTGCGCATCAACGAGGTCGAGTCGAACGGCGGCACGCCCGGCGACTGGGTCGAGCTGTTCAACTCCGGCAGCACGGCCGTCGACATCGGCGGCTATGTGTTCCGCGACAACTCCGACGAGGCCGCCCACCGCTACGCGATCCCGACCGGCACGAGCGTCGCCGCCGGCGGCTACTACCTGCTCGAGGAGGCGGCGTTCGGCTACGGGCTGGGCGCGCCCGACTCCGCCCGCCTGTTCGCTCCCGACGGCAGCACCGTCGTCGACTCGCGCAGTTGGACCGCCCACGCCATCCCGACACTCGGCTACTGCGGCACCGACTTCGTCGTGACCACTGCGTCGACCAAGGGTGCCGCGAACGACTGCAGCGCCCCGGTGCGCATCAACGAGATCGAGTCGAGCGACGGCGACAACGCCGACTGGATCGAGCTCAAGAACAACGGCGCGAACACCGTCGACCTCGCGGGCTACGTGCTGAAAGACAGCGCCGAGAAGACGCCCTACGTGTTCCCGACGGGCAGCACGCTCGCCGCGGGCGCCTACGTCGTCGTCACCCCGCAGTTCGGCCTCGGCGGCGGCGACCAGGTGCGGTTGTACGCCCCGGATGCCGCAACCCTCGTCGACAGCTACGTCTGGGCCACCCACGCCGGCACCACCTACGGCCGCTGCCCCGACGGCGTCGGCGCGTTCGCCAGCACGAAGGCCGCCACGAAGGGTGCCGCGAACTCGTGCGCCGGCGACCTGGTCACGGTGCCGTGGCCCGGCTCGAACACCGTGGGCTACGCCGACGTGCAGGGCACCTACCCGAGCAACCTCAGCGGCCTCGCCTACGAGGCGGGCGCCGCCGGAAACGTGCTGTGGGCCGTGAAGAACGGCCCGGGCACGCTCTACCGCCTGGCCGACGACGGCACGAACTGGGTCTCGGGTTCGGCGAACGGGTGGGGCGCCGGCAAGGTGCTGCACTACGCCGACGGTACGGGCGACGTGGACGCCGAGGGCGTGGCCGTGACCTCGGCCGGCGCGGCGGGGGGCGTCTTCGTGTCGAGCGAACGCAACAACTCGGTCGGCTCGGTGAGCCGCCCCTCGGTGCTGCGTTACGACGTGACATCCGCGGGTTCGAGCCTCAACGCGGCGATGGAATGGAACCTCACGGCAGACTTGCCGGCGGTTGGTGCGAACCTCGGACTCGAGGCGATCGCGTGGATTCCCGACTCGTTCCTCGTCGCGAAGGGCATGCTCGACGAGCGCACCGGCGCCCGCTACGCCCCGGCGACCTACGCGAACCACGGCTCGGGCCTGTTCTTCGTCGGCCTCGAGGGCGGGGGCGTCTACGCATTCGCCCTCGACCAGGTCACCGGCGGCTACCACCGGGTCGCCACGATCGCGACCGGCCTCGGCGGCGTCATGGACCTCGAGTTCGAGGTCGAGACGGGCGCGCTGTGGGCGGTCTGCGACGACACCTGCTCCGGGCGTTCGGCCCAGCTCGAGATCGGCGGCACCGGCCTGTTCGCGCCGGCCCGGGTGATCGACCGGCCGACCGGCATGCCGAACATCAACAACGAGGGCTTCGCCATGGCGCCGCAGTCGCAGTGCGTGAGCGGGTCGAAGAGCGTCTTCTGGGCGGATGACGCGAGCACCGACGGCCACGCGCTGCGGAAGGGTTCGATCGCCTGCACGAGCCCGGCCACCCCCGTGACACCGACGACGCCGATCACGCCCGTGCCGACCCCCGGAACCCCGTCCGCCCCCGCGAGCGTCGGCGCCACCACGCCCGTGCCGGCGGCCGCGCTCACCGCGCCCGCCCGCGGCACGGTCGCCGCACCGTCGCGTGCCACGGCCGGCGACACGATCACCCTCACGGTCGGACTGGCCCACGCCGGCGAGACCGTGAACGTCTGGATGTACTCGACCCCGGTGCTGCTCGGCAGCTTCACGGTGAGCGCGACCGGAACCGTGCGGGTCGTGGTTCCCTCCGGCGCTCCGGCCGGCGCCCACCGTCTCGCCGTGCTCGCCGACGACGGCACGCTCATCGGGTGGGACGACATCACGGTCGCGGCGACGCGGTCGGGCCGCCTCGCGGCGACCGGAGTCGACCTCGGCGCCCCCGTGGGCGGCGCCCTGCTGCTGCTCGTCGCGGGTCTCGGCATGCTGGCGCTGCGGCGCGGGCGGTCGCGCGCCCTATGATCTAGGCAACCGCCGACGGCATCGGGCCCGGCGGGTCGTCGAGGAGTCCCGGATGCTGCAGATGCGCCCCAATTGCGAGTGCTGCGACCGCGACCTGTCGCCCTCGCACGATGTCGCGTTCATCTGCTCGTTCGAGTGCACGTGGTGCGCGGACTGCGTCGACACCTTCCCGGGGCGCGCGTGCCCGAACTGCGGGGGAGACCTCGTCGTGCGCCCGACCCGCTCGCCGCAGAAGCTCGCCGCCAACCCCGCGAGCACCGTGCGGGTACTGGCGGACGACTGCGTCGAGGCGCGCTGAGCCCGTCGCCGGCGGGGTGCTGCGGCCAGTGACATCCGCGCGCCCGTTTGCGCAAAAAGGAGTAGGCTCATTTATGAGCGCACTCCGAATTGTGCTCAGACGGGCCAGCCATGATCGACAACGTCCTCCCGTTCGGGCGTCGCGAGCGCAATAAGAACGACAAGCAGCAGCGCATCTTCTCGGCTGCGGCGTCGCTGTTCGCCGACCACGGTTTCGCCGCCGTGACGACGCAGCAGATCGCCGCCCTCGCCGACGTGTCGAACGGCACGATCTTCCGGTACGCCTCGACGAAGGCCGAACTGCTCGTGATGGTCTACAACGTCGGCTTCCGCGAGGCCGTCGAGGCGGGCCGCGTCGCAATGGGCGACCACGGCGACCCCGCCGAGCGCATCGTGCGCCTCATGACCCCCCTCGTGATGCAGAGCCGGGTGTTCGACGAGAACACCGCGGTGTACCAGCG
>Ga0247809_1000301_pt1 | contig 24729 bp, 28 predicted proteins | sample UWRJL104311B1_FD_180951 | JGI IMG/M metagenome (GOLD analysis project Ga0247809, IMG submission 180951) | Plant litter microbial communities from Arlington Agricultural Research Station in Wisconsin, United States - UWRJ-L104-311B-1 | ecosystem: Environmental > Terrestrial > Plant litter >...
CTTACAACGTTACCATCTTCATGGAAAGGCGAACCGCCGCCATCAAAAGTAAATCCATCAATCTTTAAACGATCAATATAAGTTCCTGATGAACCATTGTAAATTACTTTATCCGAATTGTAGCAATTAATCTGGTAAGCATTTACATTTTTGAATGATGCGTTACGATATGAAACATTAATACTCTTTCCTGCAATCGTTAAAGCTGAATTATTTAAATCCTGAACTATAACACCCGTTAAGTCGAAATCAACATTTACTAAATTTTCATGGTATGCGCCTTGCTTGTAAATACCTGGAATAACTTTGTACTTTTTATCAGATACATTTGAAAGGTTGGCATATTCGATGTAAGTAATTGTTTTAACGTCCGAAACAGGAGGCTTAACTTCGTCTTTAGCTTTTAAATAAGCGGCTTTACGAATAGCAACAGTATTACTTCCAATTAAAGTAATTACAACACCGTCCGAGTAAGTTATTACGTGAGTTGTTTTGCTTACCGTAGAACTTATTGGAGGTATTGTTTGAGCCATTAAACCTATCGGAATAAGCAAGGCTATAAATAATATTAGTTTTTTCATTAGAACTTAATAATTAAGTAATCAATTGTAATATTGTTTGTTCCTAAAATCGGAACGCTGGCAAAATTTACCGTAAAAGATGTAGAAGTAATGTTGCTTACCCATGACGGAACCGCAGCGTTTGCCGACCTCGCTTGTATGTAAATCTGATTTGGAGCAAACGAAAGTCCATGATTAACTACATAAGCTGTTTGCAGAACTGCTGCGCTAAAAGTTACATTACCTTTAATTGTGTTTGAATTTGGCATTTTAAGCCATCTTCCAGTTGTTACGCTCGCTACTTTGATAACGGAAAGCCCATCATCTGTAGCCGTGCTTAAATCATCCCACATATAGATTCCGCCGTTACCATCATTTATGGCATTCAAACCCTGCAATAATACCTGAGTATTTGAACTTCCGCTTTGTGACCTCAAATCTGATATTGTACCGAATGATTTAGATGCGACTGGCGTTAATTGAGCTTTAGCAAAAGCACTTACGAATAGCAATAAGATTAGTAATTTTTTCATGGTTATTTAATTGAAACTGAATAAGCTAAATTATTTGTTCCCGAAGCAGGGGCGACCGAATATACAACATTTACGTTTGTAGCATCCAAAGTTACATAAATCAAACCTGCCGCAGCCGCATTGTTAGGCGTAACAATTACGCTATTTGCAGATGTAACACCAGAAACTCCATGAGCAAAACTGATTGTTGTTGCTGCTCCCGTTCCGCTTCCTGTTGCCGTAAATTGTTTACCTACAAAAGCCGTGGTAGCAAATTTAGTTGTGTTATCCTTTGCTGTTGGAGTTGTTCCCGATTGCTGAGCAGTCCAAGTATTTGCATTTCCTAAATTTAACCCTACTGTTCGTGCTGTAGTCGTATTATACGATCCTGAAAATGTTAAGGTTCCATTTGTGGCTGTTAAATTCAATAGGGATGCAGGAGCCACAAAATCAGTTCCCGAAACCGCATTAATTACGTTTCTAGAAGCGTCTAATTTAAGTAGTGTAGAAGCTGTTAAAGGCGATAAGTTAAGTGAACTTTGAATAACCACATTGTTAGATGAATTAACCGAAAGCCCAGGATTAGGAGCGGCATTATTTCCATAAAATCTTATACCATTGCTTAATGTTAATGCCTGGAAGTACAAGGCATTATCATAAATACCATATTCTCCTGTTCCTGCTGTAGAAACAAAAGCATTAAAGTTGTCAGCATTAGACGAACTGAATTTTGATAAATAATTAACATCTAAAGCAGAACCAATCGCAATCCTGTTAGATGCCGATAAGCCTCCAACTGTAGCGTTTTGAGTTGATGTGTTTCCGGTTGTTAAAACCTGATCTAAAGTTTGACTACCGCCACCCCCTGTCGCATAGTTTGGAATATTTAATGTTGATCCTATTAATGTAGCAGCCCCTGATGTACCTGTCGTAGTTAAAATAATGTTATTTTGTTTTGCATTTAAAGCCGTTTGTGTTTGCGCTAAACTTCTGCTATTTGCTACTGTACGATAAATAGTCGTGTCAGGAGCAGAACCGCCAACGGTACTTAAAATACCGCTTCCATCTATTGAAAGTCCTGTGCCAACTCTAAAAGCTCCCAAAAGAGAAGCTGATGCAATAGGTAAAGCTGTTGGTTTTATAGTAGAAACGCCTGAAGCGAAAACCTCTAGCCTTGCTATAGGAGTATCATCAGCTGATGAAGTTGGAACCAATATCCCGTTAGGCTTAACATTTAATTTGTTTCCTGCTTTCGGTACGTACTGGGCGTATGCAGAATACGAAACAAAAAAAGAAAGGATTAATAATATTTTTTTCATGATTATTTAATTATGTATTGAAAATTAAACGTAACCCTATATGCTCCAGTAGTGCTTGTAAACAAAGCCCTCAGGTCTGCAACATCTAGTGATGGCGAACCAATGGCAAAACCATATTGAAATTGATCTCCGCTTACTATACCAGATAAATCAGCATCAGATATAAAGTCTGTAGCAGGCAAAGATGGCGGTAAAGAAACATGAAATCTTGTGTTTGTTGCGGATGTTGGTGTAATTGAAGCCGATCCGTAAACGGTTACTATATTTCCTTGTCTAGTATAAAAACATTGATTAGCTGATGAACTTGTCACGTTAGTAGTATTGCTTATTGTAGGAACGTATGTTCCGCTTGATGAAACAGGCAGGTCTTGAAGCCTTACAACGTCTGTTGGATTTGTTGGGGCTGATGACACTGTTGCCTTCCCTGTTATTTGCACTATATTAGCGTCTGTTAAGGTAATTTGATTTGTTTTCGTACCCGACACGACTTTACCAATTCCAAAAGAATAGCCCGTGTTATCTGTGTCATAATAAATACCATTAATTTGTGAAGGAGCCGAAACGTCGTTATCGATATAAAGAGGCCTCATAGAGCCAAACGTAGTCCTGCCGTACATAACTCTCATAGATTCAATATTCGTGTTTGCCGATGCAGGATTATTAGTTTGAAAACTTAGTCCTGTTCCAAAATTTGATGATAAACTATTTATCCCTCTTATTTTTGAAACACTAGAGCCATCAACGCCATACCTTATGATATCTTCAAATACTGGACTGCCAGTTGTTCCGCTGGAACTTCTTGTAAAAATGTTTCCTGCTGCTAAAACTTGATTTAAGTTTGTTCCAGTAGCCGAGCCCGAAATGTTACCGCTAACAATTGTTCCTGGTACATCGGTAACGGCAATATTTACATTTGCGCTTCCGTCAAATGATGCAGGTGTTGATGATATACCTGTTGTTCCTATTAATCTTGGGGTTGACAATTTTGTTGCATTTCCCGATACTAAACTAGATGCTGTTCCAGTAAGTCCTGTTCCTGCACCAGTGAAGGATAATCCTGTAATAATCCCGCTGGCATTTATTGTTGTTGCTCCTGATAAAGCACCGCTAACATTTGATGCACCATTAAAATTTTGCCCCCAAATCGATCTTGTTGAGCCTAATGTTGCTGCCGAACCTGTTGTATTTGCCCCTATTGTTTGTCCTGTAGCTATTGCTGCTGATGATAGATATGTGTTATTATCCAAAGAACCGTCAGCCTTTAAAAACTGTGCAGAAGTTCCCCCTGTCTTTTTAAAAGATTTACCTTCAACATCTCCTGCAAAGAAATTTTTAGCATTGATATCTTCCTGATATAGTCCATATAAATTTGTTATACTTCCTGCGTTAGAGGCTAAACCAGCAATCTTAATTCCATAAGCATTCCCGATTGTTACGTTAGGTGTTTCGTTTCTTATTTCCGCTAAAACCCCTATCGCATTATCAACTATTGCTCCTGTTTGCCCTCCTGTAGTTCCCCCAAAACCAGCTCGACCCCTTAAGCCAATTTGTGTGCCTAATCTGCCTGCAAATGTGTTCGCTTGCGAATACGCATCGCCAGTAATAGCTACCCTCAAACCAGTGTCGTATACGCCAGATGGAATATTCTGATCGGTTGTTTGTGACGATATTCCAAAAACATCATAATAACCATTTGATGTAGCCGCAGTTTTAGTCGTAACGATAACCCCGTCTAGATTGTTTCCGTTAGTGATTGTACCCTCAAAAGTACCCATAATACCAAGAGGATCACGTCCTACAGATATCTGTTTTACTCTTACTGTTGATGCATCGATTTCTAATCCTTCTTCTACCCCGTTTCTTTTAGATATAAGCTTATTGTTTCCAGTTGAACCTTGTACGTCCACTAAAACGTTTGCTGCTGTTGAAATTCCAAACCTACTGTTACCATTAACCGTTAATGCATCTGAGAAACTACTTACATCGATACCTATTCTTTTAGCAGTGAAAAACCCATCTAAATCTAGGTTTCCAGTTTTCGATTCATTTCCAGTAGTGTGCAGGAAATTCCCGCTAGTAGTAGTTCCTCCATCCGCGGTTAATAAATCGGATGATGTACCCGCAAGCGTGGCAAAACCAACAGCTTTCACATACCCATCCGTTTCTATTTTTTCAGAGGTTGTCGCGGAACCTACTATGATTCTTTGAAGCGTTTTAATACCTGTGGCAGTTTCGTTACCTGTTTTATGCAAAACATTAACATCTAAGGCATAAGGAGCTAAATCTGCTATTACGCCGCTTCCGTTCCTTTTAACAATCTGATTTGCTCCTGTGCCGCTATTTAATGTTAATACAGGAGTAGTACTGGAATTAGTCACACTTATATCTCCGTTGGCACTGGTAACGCTTGTAACATTGCCAGAAGAAACCATGCTTCCACCTGATATTACGACAACAAAATTCCTACTACCCGTTTCGGGTGCCACATCAAATTTATAAGTAACCCCATTATCATCTGAATACCAATTTGTAAATACTTGTCTGTCCCCTGTCGATGATAGTTCAATTAAGCTCAAATCTGTAGGGCTTACCCCGTATGTTGCCGAATATGTAGCCCAAGTAATTGGTATAACAGTTGCTCCCGATGCCAAAGTAACTGGAACCCTTAAAGCTGAACTTCCTGCGCCACCGCCTGTTGCATAATTAGGTATGTTTAAAGTATTCCCAATTAAGCTCGCTGTTCCGCTTGTTCCTAATGTTGTTAAAACTAATTGATTTTGTTTTGAGTTAAAAGTATTCCAATCAGAACCACTTAATGCACCATTAACGCCACTAGATGATAAACCTATAGAAAGGACTTGTCCAGCTAACGAAAGTCCATTTGCTGTTCCAATAGTTACAGCACTGTGTCTTGCTGCTGTATTTGCTGCGACATCAGTATTAGCACTTACATCCGTTTGAAAAGTTCCTAATGTTTTGTTCCCTTTTATATACTGAGCTGCGCTGCCTGATGTGATTATCGGTTCATATAAAACATCTGTAGATGGTTTTATAACGCTAAAAGCTGTTAATGTTTTAGCGTACGCAGGAACAGTTGGATCTAACTCCGTAAAGCTTGTTAAAAAACCCGATGGGTTTCCTGTTAATGGATAATACAGTCCATCATTTTGAGTTTTCGTTCTGTAATTTGCAGATACACCACTCCAAACAGGATCGGTTTCAGTCGTAATAAACGCAGGAACGCCCGTAATCTTTGAATAAGCCAAAGTGTTTATCCATGTTGGGTTATTGTAAGTTCCGACTAATAAAGGATAAAACGGGTCGTAATCTGATGATTGAGCAGTTACCGTTCCTGTTCTACCGAATACAGATGAAACCGCGCCACCTCCGCCGCCACTAAATTGCGAACGAGGAACCTTTTTAAAAACACCATTATCAATAGTAACTACACTGTCTGTAATTGATCCTAAAGCCAAAAAAGGGAACTGAACATTTGAGCCCCTTAAAACTATTTTACCTGTATTTGAATTGCCAATACGTATATCGGGATAATTCAATTGGTAGGTTTGAGCCGAAGCAAAGCCGCTTATTGCGAGTAAAAGTATGGTTATTAATCTTTTCATTATATGAATATTATTTTTATCGTATCAGTTGGCGAAACTCCAAATCCGCCCATTATCATACCGTTTTCATCGTAACCAATAGCCTGTAATCCAGCATATCCATTTATGTAAACTGTATAATTTGCGTTTGCTGGTATTCCCGTTTCTAAACTCAAATCTAAATTTCCAGAACCATCAACATCAGAACCTAATTTATTTATGATTTTTTTAGTTAAACCCCCAGCTAATCCGATTTGATACATTACCTCTCCCAAATCTGGAATATCTCTGGGGTCGGTAAAGTTGTTCGGCTGATTGTATTTAAATTTACCGTAATTAACAGATATATCTTCTGGATTTGCTCCGTCACCTAAAGGGTGGCAAATTTCCTCTACCTTTAATTCTCTTAGTATTTCGTCTCTGTTTGCCATTAGTTTATTTTTATAACGTAAACACAAACTCTAGCTAAAGGATTGTTTGCAAGCGGCGTACCATCTCCCAAATTAGCAGATTTACCTAAATTAGCGGCTCCTGAGCCTTTTCTTAACTCATAAGCGAACGCGCCATTATTACTTCCTGCTCTTGCTACTGAACTATTTGCATCTGGAAGATCGCCAGGACTTGTATTTACCGTTGGCGATAATGTGGCTATTCCCTCCGCTGGCAAATTAGTTTTAGCGATTAGTAAAGTTGCGCTACCTGTTGGCGTTCCTATTGTTATTGGGTCTGCCCCATCCCATCCAATAGGTAGACGTCCAGACATATCTTGTGTTCCGTTTGTTCCTGCTAAACACCAGTCAGCCCAATCAGTATTTGCTAACCCTAATCCAGTTGCTAAATTAAAAGATAAAGCTAAATCCCCTGCGTTTAACTCCTCGAAAAACATCTTAGCTCCTTTGCCTACTGGCGGTGCTGGCATTCCGCTACCAATGTTTATTGGCGGTTCATCTACTTGTTTCCATAAAGCATACATTAGATTATAATTTAACCCTGCGCCTGTAAGGTAAACGTCTTGCGTAGAAGTAAAAGGCCAGTCAACTTCTAAAACATTTTCAGGCTGGTTAATATTAGCATTAGCCATTATTTCATTGCCGCCTGGAGTTGTTCCGATATTTAAAATATAATTTGCGCCTGTTTTATAAATAAGCAAATGTTCTAAAAACGATAGATTTTTAAATACGCCCGAAATCGTTTGATTTCCAGAACCGCTTGAAAATGGAGTTACTTTTTGCACTGGCGTAAATGTTACGCCCGAATTTACGGGCTGTGTTACAAATTTACTAAAATTATTATCTTTTGGCTGAATATCTACTGTCGCGCCTAAAAGGTCGTAAAATTCGGGCTGTATTACCTCAAATTCTGCATCTGCAATGGGCTGATAAAATATTCCATCATAAGTTACTTGATCGCATTGCTGTATCTGATTAACCTTATCTAAAGCCCATCTAGCAACACCTCTTTGACCCCCAACAACAAATGTAAATTGACTATAAGCGACAGAAAATAATTGAGTTAAGTTCTGTTTTTGATCGTTGTAAACCTCTCTATCATTTTTTGGTCTGTAGTTTCTTATCTCAGATTCTATTCTAAATTCAAATTCAATGCCCGTATCAAAAACAGTAGAATAATTATTTTCTGAATTTTTGTACTTTAAAAGTATTGTTTTTGGTTGATCTACTTGAACGCAAATAGGCTCGGAAATAAAATCATCAAAGTATAGTTGGTATTTACCAACAGGACAAGCCGAAAATTGATACTGAAGCTCGTAAATCGTTAATGTAGGAAAATTACTAAGAACTAATGTTGATGCGGCCCAATTAATTGTATCTATTAATTTATTATTAATATCCCGAATTTCAACATCGGATGGCGCAACATCAGCAACAACTTGTAACTTAAGCGTATCACTTTGGGCCCATTTTTGTAAGTAACATTTAGGATCGGTATAATTAGGTGTTTGATACAGGTAAAAATTGCCATCAAAACCCGCGTTAATATCCGTAGTGTCAATGAATCTAACAGGGTTGAGTTTTGATATCTGTATCATTGTTTCAAATATAGTAAATTATAGCTTAAAAACTAAGGCGCAACGGTCGGCTGTTTATCAGTCAATAATAACTTAACTTCTCTTTCGGTATTTCTTGCTAAATCTACATCTAGCTCTAAAATATATCCTTGATAAACAAAACCATCCCATTCCCACTCTAAATAACCAAACGAATTGGCATCCATTTTACTCATAAAAAGTAAAGGTAATTTACATTGTAAAGTAGCAACAACAGGCTGAAAATATAAGCCATTTAATGAGGCTACAGGTATTGATTGAGATTGTTTAAGCTGAAAGTTTGGAGCAATGCCCTGTCCGCTTCTTACAAACTCTAAATCTTTATTCTTTTCCGCCGAAGCAAATTCGATATATCTGCTTTTATACCAAAAAAGCATAGATGATAAATAGCTATCGTGCCTTAATAGGTTTTCCTTTGGCGTTAATCTTAGGTTATAAGCGGCTAAATTCGCGGCTGCGCTTGACATTCCAGAAACACTTATATAGTCCGATGAACTCCCTTTAATCGGATTCCAGTTTGTTCCATCAAATTCACAATCAAACATAAACACATCGTTATCGCTTGACGTGTCGTTTGTTTTTTTAATAAAGTCAACACGTAATTTTTCTATTCCGTATTGATCGGCTCTGTATGGAGAAACCCAATTTTCTTTCCTTTGAACTCTAACAATAGGCAAATCCCATTCCTGTTTCGAATTGTATTCGTATTGACCATCTGTATCGTCGGTGTTTCCGTCATTATAACCAACGGAAACCGCATTAAATAAAGCTTCATTCCATACACTAAACTCACACGCCTTAACGCCTGTCAAAGTTTCAATTTTATATGGTCTAAAGAAAAAAGGTCTTTGTTCTAATCTTAAAATGCCTGTATCAAATCCCATTCCTACCGATTCTAAAGCGTTGCACGTTTTAAAGAAGTCGGCTAAAGTAGTTTGTATTGCCGCATCTGCAAGCTCACGAATAGCATTTCCGCAAGTAATAATTAATCCGTTCCATTGATTACGCAATAAGTAACTATCAACTGCTTGTTGTGGAACTATTCGCCTTGCAATTCTTTTAAATAAATCTTCAATTCTAACGCCTTTACAGTTTGATGGATCAGAAACCTGAGTATAAGAAAGGGCTAATTGACCATCGCTTGAAAATCTGGCCCAATTCGGGCTACTTCCGCCGCTTCCATTTGATTTGCTTACGTAAAGAAATAAACGATCATCAGTAGCTAAAGCGATATTTGCATCTATTGTATAGTTAAATGGCTTGGTTAAATCAGAAGTAGTTAATAAAACATTTCCGAATGTATATACAATTGCTCCCGATTGATTTCTTAATGAGAAAAAGAAATTCGTGCTTGTTGCTAATGGTTGCCTAAAAACATTACCTAAAATGGTTCCTTTAATGTTTACGCTTAATCCTCGATTAGCTTTTGCAAACCAATTTATTGACGTTCCAAAGTTTGGATCTTCCTCGTTGCCCGTATTTTGCATCGTTACATATCCAGAATTAGTGTCATTATTCACTAAATCCATTGCGGCTATATAATCATTCGTTAAATTATCAGTTTGAGCAGGAGTTATAAAATCAGCTTTCTCATTAAACACAACTCCTGGAATACGAATATTTACAACATCCAATCCAGTTAAAGGATATTCATATTTAGTATCTTCCTTTGCCCTTAAAGTAGCTGAAACACCAGATTCCAAAAGCATAACATTTGCCCGAATTCCAGTATCTTTATATTGACTAAAATCTAAATCAGATGAAAAACGAGGTCTATAAATAAATGTTGAATGTTCTAATTGTTCGCATTCGAAAAATACCTCCGCTTCGTAACCGTCATTTATAAACGCTTGTTTAACGATATTATAACCATCTAAAACGAAGCTAATCGGCAAGCTTAAAGTTCGCATTATTCCAGCCGTTTCTATATCCCTCGCAAACTTTCCTATCGTGTCTTTATCCCAATCCTCTGGAGCGGCATAAAATTGCGTTCTTACATTTTTATATGTTAAGAAATATCTAAACTCATTTTCTGGTAACAAATTAGCCATGCTCAAATATAATTAAAATCTACGGCCAAATTGTTTGCCTATGTGTTCTGATATTTTGCCAACTGTTGAGCGATTCCGAATTAATCCTTTTTCGGTTAAAATAGTGCTGTTTATTGATTGAGATTTAAACGCTTTAACCATTGTATCAGTGCTTTTTCTTTGTTCTTTAACCAATAAATATAAATCAATTGCCGAACCACCCGAGGTACTGTTTAAATTTGGTTTAGCTAACATCCGTTTGAAATCTGGCCCCGAAATAATCTCCGTTCCCGAACCAACATTTGTTAATGTTGGCGTGCTTGGCGTTACCCACATCGAACCATTTGGCTCAATAACAAGCTCGCTCATGCCTCCATCGCCAACCCATGCAGAACCAGAGTAGTTATCGCCTTTGCCCTTACCGCCTTTGTAAGCAGGGATAGGTTGAGCTAATACCGTAGCTATTTGCAATGCGGCAGTAGCGGCTAAAATTGCATTTAAAGGCAAGCCTAAAAACCCTAATACACTTATGTTTTTAGAATAACCAACAGCATAATTGATAATTATAGAAGCAATTGCAGCGGCTTTATCCGCTTTTGCCTGTCTAATTTTTGTTTGCCTTACTCGTTCATCAATTTCAGCCTGTTTAGCCTCCTGTCTGGCGTTAATTAAATTTATCTGATTTGCTTTATCTTCTTCGCTTGCTACGCTTTCGTTAACATTTTCAATTTGGCGTTTAGTGTTTTTGTCTAAGGCTTTGCTTTCAGAATCTAAATCTTGTAATCTACTTTCAAAAGTTGAACTTGATAATCCTTTTAAGAAATCAAAAGCCTCTTTGGAGAAATCAATAATTGAATCCCTAACTTGCTTTTGTTTTTCAATCTCCCTATCTAAATCGCTAATTTTTGCATCAGTACCTAATTTGGATAACCTGATCTTTAAAGCCGTTAAATCTCTTTGATCTTTAGCTAATTTCTTATCATTTGAACTATCGAACTTTGCAAACTCTTTTTCGTTGTCAATTACTTGCTGTAATGCATCTATTTGAGTTTCTAAACTTTCCTTTGCTGCATCATTTGAAATACGTAAACTTTCGGCTTCGAATTGCTTTTGATTTATTAAACGATTGGCATAACTTTCGGTTAATTTTTGTTGAACTTCAGAGCGCCTGTTTTCAATATTCTCTAAAACCTCGTTTGTACTTTCAAGTATTTTAGCGTTTTTATTGTTTTCTACATCAAGTTCACGTTGAGAATAAGACTTAATTAAGTCTAATAAATCCTTTCCAGCACGTTCGTTTATTTTGTACTTTCTTTCGGCTGCATCGCTTTCGACTTTTTCATCTTCGGTGTTTTGCTCCGCTCTTGCTTGACCTACGTTTTTTCCTTGTTTAATCTTCTTGGCTGCATCCAATTCATTTAAACGTTCACTAAGATTAACAAAGTTATTTAATGCGGCTAATCGAGTATCTAAAGATTTTTGTTCGTCTTTTGCGATAGTATCCTGAGCATTTCGTTCGGCTTCAATTTCGGCACGCAAAGTATCGATGTATGAAGTGTCAATTTTTACTTTTTTATCTTTAGGCTCTTTGAAGTCATTAGTTATAGAATCTATTAGATTGCTTTGTCCAGCATACTTAATTAAAAAATTAGCTTGCCCTTCCAATATTTTATCCTGTTCGTCCTGTATTTTTATGGCCGCCCCTGCTCTTTGTTGAGCAGGCTTAATAATATTATCGTTAATTAATTTATTAGTTGTTGCTACAGAGTTGCCAAATGCCTTTCTTTGTGCGTCAGTTCTTCCAGATTGAACTTGCGCTTGTCTATTTAATTGGTCAGCTGTTTGGGCTGCAATCTCATTTTGCTTTGCATTATTTATCTTTTCTTTTTGAAAAGCGATATCGGAACGTTTAGATTCTATTTCTGCTAATTTATCCCTTACGGCCCTAGCTCTTGCATTTAAAAGAATTTCCTTAGTTAAATTTTTATAAGTTTCAGCCTCATTTCCGTTTAGAATAGATTGAGTAGTTGAGTTTTTAAATGAATCTGGATATTCTCTTTTTAATTCTTGCGCTGCTTTTACCCTTTCTCGCATCGAAAGCGTTACATCGGTAGCGGCCGCATAAAGTATTTTTAAACTCGTAACATCTTTTGCATAATTCTGAGATGTAGCCGCATTTACTTCGTTGTAAGCTCTTAGATTTTCTTTTAACTGTGATATCTTTGTTTTGAATATTTCTAATTGAGCTACGTAATTAATAATCGGTTCAACTGCAAACCCTAGTAGGCCAGCCAATCCAACGCCAGGTAAAATGTTAGCAACAAAGCGTAATGCTGAAAATGCTTTTCCTGCTCCTGCGGTTACTTTATCAAATGCACTGCCATAATTACCGACATTTCGTTGCGCTCTACCCGTTGACTTTTCAAGCGTTAAAACTTGTTCGTTTAGGCTCGGTATTAATTTAGAAAGTCTTTGACCAAACCTCGATTCTCTTTCTGAGACATTTAAGCCATCGAAAACTGATTTTAAACGAATTAAAGCCGCTCGCCTCTGGTCTAAACTACCTTTTGCCGCATTAAGTTCTTTTGCTTGGTTTTTTAAAGCTAAAGCATTCGCCTGTAAATTTAGCTTTTCCTGAGCAGCCATTAAAGCAAGCTGTTTTCTGGATAAAGTATTATCGTTATTTGCTTTGGTATTTTGTTTTACCGCACCTGTTTCAGCGGTAATAGCATTTATTGTGTTTGCTTTTGCTATATTCTGAGGGCTGACGGTTGGTCCTGTTGTGGCAATTACTCCGTTTGGGCTTGAATTAGCTAAATCTTGTTGAGTAGATGCAGAAACTATTTTAGCTCGTTTTTCTAAAGCCGCTGTTCTTGCGTTTGCTGCTTCGGTTAACTTTTGCTCATTTGCCAATTCCTTTGCCGCTCTTGCATCCGCTTTGGTTTGTTCTGCAGCACGAAAAGCCGCAAGTTTTTCTTCTTGCAGTTGACGGGCAGCGGTTAATTTTGCTAGTTGTTCCTGAGCTTTTGCGGATGCAGCCGAATTTTTGTTGTAATCGGCAAATCCTTTTGATTGAGAAAGAACATCATTTAGCTGTTTGGCGGCTAAAATATTATCTTGAAGTGCTTTGTTGTTTTTTTCTAAATCGCCTGTAAGCTGAATAACCTGCTTATTTGCCGATACATCAACTATGTCACGTATTAACTGTTCGTTCATTCTGCTCAATCTTTAGGTTAAACCTACTTAAGTAACCGATGTATTGCATGACCGTTGTTTCCTTTGGGTTGATTGCAAAACCTATCGATTCCGAAATATTAGCTAAATGTACGAAATAATCTTTTTCTGTGGCTTTCTCTGATTCGTTTTTATTAACGTCAGATAGTTGGCTTTTTAATTGATCTCTTTGGATGATTAATGAACGGGCAGATTTAACGGTTCTGTTTAAGTCTGAATAAAGCGTTTCATTTGTGAATTGATAGCGAAATCCAAATGTTTTAAGCACGTTAATTGTCGGCTGGTAATCTTTAACGTCCGAAACATTTGAAAGCAATGTAATGCAATTCTGAATGATTTCAAGCTTATTTGAAATTACGCTTATATCCATTAGCAATTGAAGCATGCCTTTGCTTTTACTATCTCCAGATTCTTCGATGTATTCTAAAAAAATATCATCCCATATCTTTTGCAAATCAGCAGCTTTATACCAAGCTTTATTTGGCCTGTTGTACAGCATTTCTTTTTTGTCGTGAATAAGAATCTGAATAAAGTTGTGTAAAGGTAAATCAGAGCATGATTTGTATGTTGAACGAGGTTTACGCATTAGACAATTGTTTAACTCTGTTTTCTAAGAAAAATATTGATGTTCTTAAAAGCTTTGCGTGCCTTGAATTGACTTTACTTTCATCTAAGCAGATATGATAAAGTAGCTTTCTTGAACTTCTTAGCTTTTCCTTAACTTGATCGATTGAAAGTTTGTTAAACTGATAATCACGATACTTCATAAAAGCAAATAAGCTCATTGCTATTAAAAATATGATTGCCGATAAAATGACTATTAATTTTTCCATTACGTAAATCTTAATCCAGTTTGCCTTGTTATGTATTCCCTAATTAAAGGCATGACGGTTGTGTCTAAATAAACTTTTCTATTATCTTTTGTTAAGCCAAATATTTCTTTGCCGTAGTCGCGCTCTAGTCTATCTGATTTAAAGTCTGTTGAGCCGAATATAATTGATTTGCCTGCTTTAACCTGGGCGTAAAAACCTCTTTGAAATGCGCCTGTAACGTACAAATCGGGATTAAATAACCCTGGCAAAGGATTGATTCTATTCTTATCCAAAGCGTATGCAGGCGACTGATAAGGTTTTAATCTTTCGTTTTCCGAATCAACACCTTTTTGGTATAATTGCGATCTGTTTAACTTTACCATTTCATCCGAGGAGCTTTGAATAATGATCGGCACTTCCCTTTCGAGATTTACAGATTTCCATTTAGCAAGCATTTCGGGAATTGTCATGAAGTAAAGTTAACTATTCTAATGCATATCTAATGCTTCCTCCTAATGGATAAATAGATAACGCTTTTTTAAATCTTCTCATAGCCTTGAAAACTACTAATCTTGTTTTAAGAGCATCGTTAATTATTCCATTTGGATCATCTGAAATTTTAAACTTAACTCTTAGGTTTTTGTAATCACACACAATAGTATGTTTCATGTTTAAAAAATCCTCGTTTTCCCATCCGATCTGCATGGTTATTTTTTCTGAATCTATATCCATCCCTTTACTTTTTCTATTGATTTAATAATTTGTGAATTATTGTAGTTAAAATAATAAATACCTTTTTCAACTTCAAAATACCAAACTTTTGAATTTCTGTTTAACTCATTGATGCAAACTTGCCTTTTTGATCGAAAACTAACTTTATCTTCTATTCGCTCGGGCTTATTAAAAGTAACTTTAATCATTATCTGGCTTATTAAAATGTATCGGGTTAATATCGTTTTTATGACTAACATCGCCACTCATAATCATTGAAACCATAATGGCAATCATAGCAACGAACGCTATAACCCCAATTAATGCAAAAAAGTAAATTACGTAAATCATATATTTGTTATTTATCAATCTTGTTTATCAAATCTTTAACGCTCTTAATAAAAGCTTCTCCAATTTCTGGCTTGTAAACCTTACCTCTGACATCTATTTCAAAACCACAACATTCCATGGCAGACAAGCACTGTTTTAGCTTACTTAAAAGTTCTTTTTCCATACACCAAAAATAAGAAAGCCTATCCGAATTAACGAATAGGCTAAGTAATGTTGTTGTTACAATTCTATTTTTTTGAATCTTCCCAAACTTTCACTAAGTCAATACCTTTTAAATGAGGTAATTCTTTGTGAACTTTTAGAAAATCCTCTTTGCTCATTGTGGCAATGTGAACCTTGTTCCATTTGATGCCGTCTTTGGCCTTTCCCATTACGCCACAACGATTGGAGGTGCAATTTCGTAACCATCAACATCTGCCGCAACTAAAGCCGATACGCCTGCGCCTTTTACCGTGTAAGGCTGGCCAGATGTATAGTTTGGCGAAGTTGTATCTAAAGTGAATGTAAATCCTTTAGAACCTGGAGCAACAGCAACAGAAGTAATCGGAACAACCAATCCGTTTTTATTCAAAACTTCATAAATTGTTGCATCCGCTAAATCTGCAGAATATTGATCGTAAAGATTAACGCCCGCGCATCCCGCTTTAGCTTGTAAAACGAATACACCTGCCGTACGAGTACCAACTAATGAAAGATTGATATTCATTAAGCCTGTAATGCTTAGCATATCAGCTAGGTTGCTTTCCACAAAAGCTATTCCCTCGTTAATATATGCTGCATCAAATACAACATTAAACGAATAGTTAGTGACCGTTGAATCTGTAGCAAAACGGAATGCTCTTGCATTAAAGTTATCCAAAGGAATACCTTTTAATTCATCCGCTACACCTGTTCTTGTGCCAACTACTAATCCGGCTCCATCAACAATGATTAAGGCATAATTGCCGTTGTTGAACTTTCTTAATGCGTTAGAAACACAATTACCGCCTTTAACGTAGCGAGCTGTTAAGTTATATTTGCCATCCCTAACAAAGAAAGCTGTTCCGCCAATTGTTTCAGAAACTGGCTCCTCTGTATTATCAGTAACCGCTTCAATTGGAGGTAATGGATAAATTCGATCACTTGGGCTATCTTCTTGCGCCGCTAATTGCATGAATTGCAAAAAGTCTGCCTGACTTCCTAAAGCAGAAGATGGTACCACAAACGACAAAGGAACAAGAAAGCCATACCTCCAGTTCCTAACAATTACTGCGCAATCAGGGATGCCAGTGTTTCCCCCGCTTGTTGCGCAACTTGTTTGATTTAAAATACTCATAGTTTCTTTAATTTATACCGCTGGTTTAGGGCAGTAGTTAGAATTAATTTTTAATCTCATATTATTAATCTCAATCGCATCAACCCAATCGTTGAATATGTTCCCCTCTTTTCCGTACATCCCTTGCTTACCCCAATAATAACGGTTAGTTATTTTATGTGGAATAATCTCAGAACTTTGTAAGTTAAAAAGATCACCTCTATATCCAATCTGGTTTAACAACTCAATGTAAATAGGCGTTAAGATCGGAATAAAGTTAAACTGATCTCTTTCATTAGCTGTTTGGTTTGGATCTTTACAAGCTCTAATAATCGCCATGTTAATTTCCTGTTCGCCATACAGCCCTACTTCGCCTCTTGTTACTGTACTATCCAAAAAGAACGCAACCAAAGGGTATTTATCAAATCTTTTAGTTTCGCCTTTCGTAAACTCTCCTAATGTATTTATTATCTCTAAAGGGTGGCCAAACTGATAATGAACGCCTGTAATTACATCATCTTTAAGTTTTAGTTGTGGGGTTAGCTTATCGCTTACCGCTTGAACTATCGCTGTAAATTCTCTATGCAAAAATACTGGCTGTATCATTAAAAATTAAGCGTGTTTTTAAAGTAAAAAATTTCATTAACAGGGCATCCGTAATGCCAATAATCGTAATTTCTCCACCATGTTCTAACAAATTCTGGATATACTTCGGTATCTAAGTCGAATAATCTGGTCATAGAAGCCATTTCATTCCATGCCTTAACTTGTTTATCCCATGATTGAGCTGCTACACTATTTTCATTGTTTGGTTTTACTTCGCCTGTTCCAGCGGTTAAAGTGGTGTTATTTTGAGTATACCAATAATACACATAGCAAACCAACATTTCCTTTAATCCAAATTCATCACGCAAAGCAATCCATTTAGGCAAAATAGTTTCTGGCTCAACTACCGCTAAGCCAGAAACAAATTCTTGATAAAGGACACTACCCAATAAGATATCCAAAAACTTTGGCTCATATTTATCTATGAACGTTTGCAAGTTTTCGCGAGTTCCGATGTTTTCGGTTCCTGCAACATTTTGCTCGCCTTTAAAATCTGTATAGGTTATGATGCTCATTTTCGATTAATTATTGAACAAGTTCTTTTTCGAATTTCTCCAATTCAGCTTTAATTTCTTTGGCTTTTTTATCTCTATCCACCTTTTTTTCGGTAAACTTCAATCCTTTAGCTTTAAATAATTCAGCTGTTGCAGGATGAATCTCATCCTTATCGCCTTTTTTGTAATATTTACTATCTTCAGTAAAAGTTACCTCTACTAAATCAGTAATTTCTTTGCCTTTATATTCGGCTTGCGATTTTTGGAGCGATTCAGTTGTCATCACTCCTTTTTTTACTTCTTTTTCTTCTGCCATCTTTTTATAGATTATGGTGTAACGTCAAGCTCAATAGCAGTCTTAATTGAGGCTAAAGAGCCTTTTAAGAATGCGCTAACCTCATTTGTAAAATTCCAGATATGGAAACGGCTTTCGCCAATCACAGTGTACATATTTGCCTCAAAATCAGAAACAATATTTGCAGCCGTTGAACTTCCTATAATACCTTGACCAATACGAACAGTAAAGCCTTTGTAGTTGTCTAAGTGCAATTTTCTCCAATCTCCAACGATAATATTGCCAGTCGTTAATGATGTTCCATCTGAAACTTCAATAATTCTAACACCTTCAATACGAGATCCATCGGGCAAAACAAAAGGAGGGATAACATAATTATCGTTTTTATCTTTTGTAGCTCCCATTTCGTAAATATCAGCCGAAGCCATTAATACGCCATTAGGAATAAAACGGCCTTTTGAAGCAATTTTAACAGCAAAAATTGCAGCTCTTACTGCATCCCAATTAGATGGGCTTACTGTTGTTCCTGCTAATGATCCAGCCACAAAAGAAGGGGCAATTGTATTTACTGCCGCCAATACATTCGCTTGTAGAGCGATAGAATGCTGATACATCAATTCGCTGCGAATCATTGACATCAACCATGGCAAATCATCTAAAGCCTCTTCAGAAATTTTGATACGACCAGCAATCTTTTTAGCTGTAGAATATTTAGTTACAAAGCTGAAAGATAATAAAGGCTTTAATGCCCCCTCAGCCGTAATTTCCATTGTTCCTTCAGTAGCAACTTTATCAACAATAGCTAAAGTAGCCTTATTTGTATTACCACGAGAAACTAAAGATAAAATATACTCAATAGCTCTTACGTCTTCAGCTGGCCCAGCGAAATCACGTTGATAAACATATGATACTGGAGTTGTTACTGATTGAGCATTTGCAAATGCTGTAGTAAGCATATTTACAGCCGCCTTATCAACGTTAACCTCCATACTGAAAGGATTACCAGAAGATGAGTTTTTCTCTGCTAATTCCTTTAATTTAGGCATTACTAATTTTAATCCTTTTTCGATTGTTTCGAATAGGTCTGTGTTTTTTTCTGCCGTTTCAGAGTTTTCTTGAAGCTGGTTTAATTTTTCAACAACTTCATCAAATTCTGCTTTAGAAATACCTGATTCATTTTTCTCTAAACCATCAATTACAGTTTTAATAGCTTTTTGAATTTCGCCATCCTCTGCATTTGCAGATTCTTTAATTGCTTTTTGAATTGCCTTATCTTGAAGGTCTTTTTCGTAAGTGCGTTTTTCCTCGGCGTATGTGTTGCGCTCTTCGGCAGACATCTTACTTAATTCTTCATCATTTTTGTATTTAAACATGATTTTTAAATTAAATTAATAAATGTATTTATTTTCTCTTGAGTGCCTGCTGGCGATTCGGTTTTATCTTCTTCTGAAAGTGAATTATCGAATTTCAGATTATTGTCTAATGTTGGTGTGACCCAGTTACTTCCAAATAACACGGCAGAACCTTCAATTAATTTAGCTTCTAATACAGCCCAGAAATAACCGTCTGCGTCTGCCGATTCTTTGTTAGCGATCATTGGATAATACTTATCCCAATTTTCCTTTTCTTCTTTGGCCCATTTTTCTTCACTATTGATGCAAACAACAAAGTCAACATATCCCATGCCTACCGAATGATTATTAACCCATCCGTTTTTATATTGCTCAAACATCAAGGGATTGCGAGAAGCAGTAACTACTGAATCAAAAATCAAAGCTTGCGTTTCCCCTTTTAATTCAGAACCCAAATCTTCGAGCATCAAATTTTTAGTATACGCTTTAGCTGTTGAGCTAATTACTTTATCAAAATCCCTTCTATGCTCTTGAAGATGTAATTTAATATTTGAATGCTGTAAAGTTCTTTTCCAAATGCCGTCAATATGAACATCGCCATGAGAATCTAAAACGTTTGTCGTGTTCATTACAACGCGAACTCTTATTTCGGTTGGATTACCTTCAACTTGCTCATTTGCTTTTGAAACAATTCCTTTGATAGTTTCATTGTCGGATAATAAACAAGAAAAACCCTCGGTAAATTTAACCGTTGATTTTTTTAATGCTTTAATGCCTAATTTGTTTTCGACAATCGCCTTAAACATTTCTTGCTGACTGTTAAAGCTTTTGTTTAATTCCTTGCAAAATATCATTTGTATATCGGTTTATTGTTGTATTTAAGCTTTTCGTCGATGCTTTCTTTTAGCTTTTTATTCTTGGTTTTGCTCTTGATTTCCTCCAGTTTGCGCACTTTGTCCGCTTCTTTCTGCTCTGTCATAATCCAATTTACTAAATTTCGTGTCTAATATACGGTTTATTTCATCTATCTCAACCCCAGCCTTCATTAGGTTAAGTAAGCTTTGAGTGTTTTTATAGTTTACATCGGCTCTATCTTTAGCAAAAACTTGCATAAATGATAAATGCGACCAATCAAAGATAATGTTTTTATCGTAGTTGAAAAATGATTCTAAGGATGATGATAATTGTTCGGCATCTGGAGTTAAACAATAATCAACAAAAGCTCCGCGGCCTTTCTCTTGATTTTCGAAAGTGCTTGAATTTAGAGCTTCTAAAACATCTTTTGGAATATCATAAAGCGAACCTATAACAAAATAATCATTTAAGTAACTATCATCTAGTTCGCCAACAATAGAGGCGTTTTCTACAAATCTTTTTATATCAACAAGGCTTTTCATTGCATGAACGTTTTTACGTCCATTCATTTTTTGCTCAACATCTGTTTTTTCTGTCTCTCCCATTGGGATTTTAGAAACATCATTTGTATCGGTTTTACCAGCGACAATGAATTTACCTGCGTAACGAACATTTATGTTTTTAGAATCTAAAGCGGCTTCTGAGTTTGAAACTACTTTATAAAGCGCATCTATACGGCTCGGTCCTTTAAACCAATTACCTACACCATTTGTTAAATCTGGAATATGGGCTATATCGCCCCATCGAAATTGAGTTTTGCTCCCGTCCTTGTAGGTGTATTGAATATTGAAATTGTTTATTTTAGTCTCATTTGCAGCAGAAAGTATGATCTTATCCCTCATATCTTGCATTTCAACAGGCATAGTTATTTTGCTTGAATCAAGCCAATACATTTTAAGATTAGAATTTCCAGCTATATGACTATTTGCATATCCATAAGCATTGCCGATCATCTTCCAAAACTTATAATCCCATAGCCATTGATTTCGTTGTTGCATTGGATTTGGCTTTTTCAACCAATTAACAAACGGGTCGTTTTTTTGCTCAACATCATCTTTATAAGCAAAAGGCTTTGCCATCGAAAACATATTGCAAGAAATTTGGAAAACCTTTAATGCGGCTGGATTACTAAATACTACTTCTAACTTTCGGATATCATCTGAAAATTCAGTATAATCTGTTACAGGGTCAACGAATTGACTTGAATAACGCTCAAAGTAAATAGGATTGACAAATCTGTCATAGCCTAACCAGTTCGCAATGCCTTTCTGTATAAAGTTCAAAGTATATTGATTTTCTGCTAAAATACAAATTAAATAACAATATCAAATGTTTTTTATTATTCCCTCATTGAACATCCATTGAACTCCATACGCTATACTATCCATTGCGTGGTTATCCTGGTCAACTGGTTTTTCTAATTGAACGCCTTTAGAATCTTTATCATAGCAGTATTCTTCTTGCTCAAATTCGATGTTTGGAGAATCATCTGTATAAAATATATTCAAACTGCTCAAAACACTAACCCTTACTTCTAAATCCATTTTACGACCTACTGATTGAGCGTACTCCCACCCAGAATTACGTAATGAAAGTATTTTGTTTGGCCTGTTGCTATCGCAAATGATATGCGCATCGTAAGGTATGCCGAGCTTTCCGAATTGATTTGCAACTAAACCATCGTGGCCATCTACATCGCCTCTACGTATAGCTTGTAATTGTTCTGGCATCATACTTCGCTCTATTTCGTTTTCGCTTGCGTAATGTTTTTGCCTTACAAATAAATCTCCGTCATGATATTTAATTCCAGTAATTGCCCACGGATCAACCTTTCCCCAATCATTACCAAACACCTCCATAGAATCCATTGCAATGTATTTCTCCAAAGCAATTTTACCCCAGTTATAAATCCTGCCCTCAACTTGTCCGACTTCTCCAAGCCCATAAACACGCCACATATTAGCCCAATAATTATTTATTATGACTAACTCGCCTTTTTCATTTACAGCAAAATCTCCTGTTTCTGTATCAAATAAATAGCCACGTTGCTTATATCTTAATATCTCGCTACGCTCTTGCCAGCTTAAAAACTCGTTATCCAGGAATGTTAGTTTAATGAAATCGCAATCATCACGAGTTAATACTTCTGTATGGAACCAAAACTTTTTGTTAGGATTAAAGTCGATGATTACTCGTTTTGCTCTTGATGTTAATTCTCTGTAAGTATCAAATTTTACTTTGTTCCCCTCGTTAATAAACATTATATCAGATCGCAAACCCTTACCTATATCAACTTTATCAAGTCCTATAAACTTAATAAAGCTGCCATTAGGAAATCTGTATAAAGTTCCGTCAACCCATCTTAAGCGTTCAAATATTCCGAACGAAACCATGATGTTAACGAAATCTTTAATTACGGTAATGCGCATCTTAGAAAGCTCTTCTGATGCAACGAAAATTTCTTTATTTGGATTTGAACTGGCGTGATTGACTAATAGCTGAAGTATTCCGTATGTTTTACCTGCTCCCTGTCCTCCTTGAATGCCCCAAATTCGTTTTTTAAGGCCCGCTATTTTACGTAGTGCTGTCGTCGCTTGCATTATCGGCTAATGGATCTATCTGCATTAACTGAATGTTTGTTTTCTTTTGGTCGTTGTCTTTGATGTAGACGCCGATAATTTTACCTAATTCGGAAGTAGCTTTGTTTGCGCCAGCGGAATCAAATTTATACTCTCCAGTAGGTTCGCCCATAACCATTACAGGCTCAACGGTCATGCATCTATCTGCTATTGCCTTAAACCTTTCTTGAACCCATTTAGCATCAACAACAGCATCTTCACTAAGTTTTATCCTTTGTTGTTCGATGTATGTTTCAATTTCCTCAATACAAAGTAATTGGCTTGCTTTTACTCTAGCTGTTTTTACGCTATAACCAGCCTCAATAGCTGCTTTCGTGCCGCTGTTTAACCTTAAATAAGCATCTGCAAATTTTTGATGTTGTAATTTCATGGATTGTTAACTTTTGTTAACTAATAGTTAATCAAATATACGAATTAAAACTACTTTTCTAAACTTTCAATATTAAACCTGATAAACTCTTTGCCTTTTTCGACTTTAATCTTCTTAACATTCATTTCGTAAATCCGACTATCATTGAATCCGTATTTCTTTTGAAGTATATCCAGAAATGGTTTAATCGAGTTATCAATATCATTTCCAGAGTTACTCAATCCAAATTCAAAACTGATTTTAAGCTCGCCTAATGGAATAATTAATTTTGGCAATAGAAATAAGCATGAGCGTTCAAATGATTTGTATGTTGGTGTTTTAAAACGCTTTCCTTGGAAGGCCTCGTTAACAGACATCGGTTTGATTTGTATCTCAGCCATTCGTTCCCTTTTCTGTTTTATGTTCTATTTGCATAGTTAAATTAATGGATAGCGTTCTCGTAAATCTTTAGCTAATTGTGGTATAGTTGATTCAATTGCACCAGCGTAGGCGTGAACTCCGATTCTACAGGCTTTAATGTGATTAATATCCAACCCTTTCATATCAAGTCGAAGAACAAAATATTCAGCATCTTCCTCAACTTCTACTTCTACAATTTCATTAATATGATGCATTCTAACTTTTCCTTTATGATTAATTCTTCGTTCTTTTTTTACTAATTTACGAATTACATATCTCTGGTGTAATCCATTTGGATTTTCAATTTGCGTTTTCATAATCTTATTTTAAATTGTTTACAAGTTCTTTTAGGTACCCAAAATGTATAATCATTGCAATTGCATAGATATTCCCATTCCTGCTCATCTTCAATAGATAGAACTGTTCCTTTTTTAATTAACTAACCATCAGTAAGGTCTGACGATGTTGATTGAAAATCTTCTGTTAATTCTGCTTTCATATAGTTTATATTAGTAATCCAGATTTTTTAAAGCTCATCATACTCTTCCTCTGTAAGAGTAACAAATCCTTTTTTGTGTAAATACATTCTTAAATGCATTGTTTCGATTTCATTTTCTAAACATAATTTTTCAATTAAATCGTGCTTAGATGACTTTGTTTTTGTTGCTTTATTTTCCATTTTATAGACTTATAATAGGCAATTCAGCCCAATGTGATATTTGGTATTTATTTGTTTTACTCCAAGACCAAGAGCCTCCTTCGAAAGCTACATCAGCAAACTGTATTTGAATCTTATTAGTTTTATTATTAAAGGTCAAAACATCAACTTTTAATTCTGGCTGTTTATCTTCAATAGAATGCCATTCAATTTCCATTTTCATAATCTTACTTTAAATTGTTTCTAAATCTGTTAGGTTAAAAATGTCCTATAATGTTGGGTTGTATTTAATTTGAAGCATAGAAAATAATAACTTACGTTTTTTACCATTTGATGATCGTCGTATCTAAATATTCCAGATTCAATATAAAATCCCAATCCAAAAACTAGATGTAATTTAAAGTACATTTTTCCAGTTGCTATTCTTGTTTCTTTCATACCTGTAAATTTACCTTTTAATTCAATGCGGTTTTGTAACAATGATGTGATTAAAAATAACCTATGGCTTTAA
>Ga0247809_1000303_pt1 | contig 24605 bp, 22 predicted proteins | sample UWRJL104311B1_FD_180951 | JGI IMG/M metagenome (GOLD analysis project Ga0247809, IMG submission 180951) | Plant litter microbial communities from Arlington Agricultural Research Station in Wisconsin, United States - UWRJ-L104-311B-1 | ecosystem: Environmental > Terrestrial > Plant litter >...
ATACGAAGTCGGATCGTCTAATTCAATGGTCTGGTTATAGCTTTCAATCGCTTCTTCATAACGTTTCAATTTCTCTAACGACTTGGCTTTTTCCATAAATGCGCCCATAAATTCATCGTCAATCATCGAAGCATAATCAAAAGCACGAAGCGCATTTTCATAATCTTCTAATCCATAATATAATCTTCCGGTCTGGTGCCAGGCGATTTCGCTGTATGGATTTTTGTCAATATATTTCTCCAAGAAAAGAATCGCTTCTTTATTTTGGTCTAAAAATTCAAAGCAATATACCACATTATAAAGTGCGGCTTGATCTTCCACATCTTCTTCAAGACATTTTATAAAATTCTCTTTTGCCAATTCAAGGCTGTCCATAAAAAGATATTCCATCCCGATTAAATTATAGACATCAGCATAATCATCGGTTAATTCTAGGGCTTCCTTAAGCAATTCGACCGCTTTTTCGTGATCGTCTCTTTTGGAATAAATATTGGCTTTTTGGATAAAAATTTCTTCGTTTTGTGGTTCGATAGCATAAAGTTCATTCAATAGCTTTTCGGCTATTTCAAGCTTGTCATCATAGACCAACATTTCTACTTGTACTAATTTTAAGCCTGTAGAACGAGGGTGTTGCTCAAGCGCTAATTTTAAGGCTTTCTTTGCCAGTGACGCCTTACCCATATCCAGGTAATGAAGAATGATTTCTTCAAATTCTTCCGAATCAAAGAAGAGAACTTTATTGGTTTTCAACATAGATTCGAACTTGGACAAGGATAAATTGTAATCTTCTTCATCGTGACTCAAATGCATAGGCTGTGTTTTAAAATTATCCTTAATAAAATTAGGGAACGTAATTGTTTGTGAGAGGCAAGGCTGAAATTGTTGTGAACAATTTAATTAACAGTTTACGTTTGCATTAAGTTAAGAATTTATAGTGAAGAATCCTATTTATTTAAGGAAGCTTTTACTTCATCCATAACTTCTAACATGATTGCGCAACCTTCTCTGATTTCTTCTTCAGAAATGTTCAGCGGGGGTGTTATTCTTATCGCTTTTCCTTCGAATAATAACCAGAATAAAATCAGTCCTTTATCTTGGCATTTTAAAATTACTTGGTTGGTAATTTCGGCATCTTCAGTCATCGCGGCAAGCATCAATCCTCGTCCTCGCACTTCTTGTATCAAAGGATGTACCAAAAGCGAACGGAACAGTTTTTCTTTTTCTAAAGTCTGCGGTATCAGGTCAGTTTCAGTGATTTCCTGCAAAGTTGCCAAACAGGCGGCCGCTATGACAGGATGTCCGCCGAAAGTCGTGATATGTCCCAATTTTGGATTGTCGCTTAACAAATCCATCATTGCTGACGAAGCTGTAAAAGCGCCGACCGGCATGCCGCCACCCATTCCTTTTCCTAATATAATTACGTCAGGAATCGCATCATAGTTTTCAAAACCGAATAATTTTCCGGTTCTTCCAAAGCCTGGCTGGATTTCATCGACAATCATCAAAGCGCCGACTTCAGTACATCTTTCTCTGACTTTTTTCAAGAAACCATTTTCGGGTTGGATAAATCCAGCGCCGCCTTGAATACTTTCTAAAATAATTCCGGCTGTTTTAGTCGTTATTTTCTGTAAATCTTCCTCGTTATTAAACGTAATAAAATCTACATCTGGTATCAACGGACGGAAAACTCTTTTTCTTTCTTCAAAACCCATTACGCTCATCGAACCCATGGTGTTTCCGTGATACGCATTGTTGCACGAAATTAATTGGCTTCTTCCAGTAACTCTTCTGGCTAATTTTAAAGCACCTTCAGTGGCTTCTGTTCCAGAATTTACGAGATAAGTTTTGTCTAAAGGTTTTGGCAGGAGCGAAGCTAATAATTTGCAGAATTCTACCGCCGGACTTTGCGCATATTCGCCATAAACCATGACGTGCGAATATTTGTCCAATTGGTTTTTTATCGCATCGTTGACTCTTTTATTTTGGTGTCCCAAAGTGCAGGCGGAAACTCCGGCCACAAAATCAAGATATTTTTTGTTATTTGTATCGTAAATATAAGAACCAATAGCATGTGAAACCTCCATTCCGAGTGGGTAAGGGGAAGTTTGTGCTTGGTATTTATGGAAATCTTTAATCATTGGGTTGTGTAATCAAGAAATGTTTAATCGTGAAAAAGTTTAATTGTTTAATCGTTGTGTAGACTGAAATCTGCAAACTAAAATCTGCTTACTGAACTTTCGGCTTTTTCTCAGGATTATTTTTATCGTATTCCAAAGTCTCTTTTCGGACTTCCATCGGAACATTTTCTTTAGCCTTTTCAGCCTGACTTCGTTTTAAAATCTTTTCGTGCAAATCTTTTTCTTCCTGTGGAAAAATATCGTCTTTTGTTTTTATTATTTCATCGCCACGCCAAATAAATCCGCGGAGTTTCCGAGCATTTTCGGGCAGATCTTTTTCTGGATAACTTTCACTTTCTGTGTTTTTAAAAGCGGTTACGGTTGTGATTTTATTATCTTCTAATTCTAAATGGATCGAACTGCTAATTCCTTTGTCAATTGCGGCCAATTCTCCTTTGTCATAAGCGTAATAAATTTTTTCAGTGTTCTTGACCAGATCGACTTCATATAATTTATTATCCCGAAATTTGCCATATAAATTGACGCCCTTGACCTGATTATAGCCTTTTCCGAGCGTATCTTTTGAGGCAATAAAAGCATCGGTCAAAACCTTGAGCGAATCTAATTTTTCAGTTTGCGTATTTGAAATTAAATGAATTATTTTTCCTGTCAATTGATTTTCACCGTTCCAAACTACAGGTCTTCCGATTAATTGCGTCAATCCATTTTTTTCATTTGAATGCAAGGAATCACATTTTCCTGACATATCGATTTTATAAAACCGGACATTGTTGAACGCACGAATCACTCTGTTTTCAGGCTTTCCGGTAATCATCAACTTTTTTCCATGGACATATAAAGTGTCTTTTTCAATCAATGTTGCGGCAACGGCATGCTTAGTCATTACCAAAGAATCTTGATTTCTGTAAATTTCTCCATAATGTCCTCGGGCAATTCCCTTGTTGATTGAATCTGTGACTTTTACGTTATTTGTTGCAGAAGCAAATTCCCGATTTCTGTCATAATACAAGCTGTCGCCTTCAATCAATCGATTGTTATATTTTATATAGGAATTTTTTACGAAATGAGCAAAATTTTTCTTCGTATCGTAAAATCCTTTCTCCGTATAAATAAAATTCTCTTTACTTGTAATTGTAGAAGGTCCGAATAAATAAGAGTGGCCAGAATTAGAATAATAATCCAAATGATTGGATTTGATCACATATTTCGGATTCGTAATCGTAACTGCAGTCAAAAACTGGAATTTTTTATCATTCAAAAAATATCTTCCAGATTTGCTTCTCAGCGTGTTTTCTTGGTCTTTAATTGTTCCGTAAGTAGTATAATATGCTTGTTGAATTTTTCTGTCAAAGTTGATCGTATCGGTAGTCAAAGTCATCTTCGGATCGCGCATCACAACATTTCCTGTAGCAAAGGCAAACTTCGTATTTCCTTTATATTCAGCATATTTGCTATCCATAAAAACGGTATCGCCTTGGTTCATTTTTACGTCTCCAAAAGCTCTGATGATATTTGCTTCCTTAAATAAATATGCAGTATTGCAGGTCATTCGAACACCATCGTGGATAATTCTGACGTTGCCTCTATAGCGAAAAGCGCCCGGAACTTCTGTTTGCTGAAAATCAACAAAATCAGAATTTTCCACCACAATTAATTTAGGAGGAGCCTGAGCCAAAAGTATGTTGAAAGGCAGTAAGATAAAAAGGCCGACAAGAAATAAAAAGTGCTTCTTCAATGGATATTATTTTGGGTCAAATTTAAGTAAAATCTCCAAATCTGATTTTTAATTAAGAATTATTTGTGTGAATATTTCAACACAGATTTCTCAGATTTACACAGATTAATTATTTTGAATAAAAATCCTTTTTAATCCTTTAATCTGTGGCAGAAAATCTGTGAAATCTGTTTATAAAAAAACGCCTTGATTTTGTCAAGGCGTTTTCAATTATTTATTAATAGTCTGAGTCCTATCTGGACCAACTGAAATTAGCTTGATCGGAACTTCAACAAACTTTTCGATAAATTCAACATATTCTTTCAATTCTAAAGGAAGCTCGTCATACGAAGTCATTCCAGTCAAATCTGCTTTCCAGCCTTTTTTCTCAACGTAAATCGGAGAAACATTTTCTGGCTCGATATTATAGGGTAAATGGTCGATTTTTTCTCCTTTGTAATTGTATTCCGTACAAACTTTCAAAGTTTCGAAACCAGAAAGAACGTCGCCTTTCATCATATACAAAGCTGTAACGCCGTTCACTTGAATCGCATATTTTAACGCTACTAAGTCTAACCAACCGCAACGTCTTGCACGACCGGTCACAGAACCAAATTCGTTACCAACTTTTGCCATTGTTTCGCCATCTTTGTCAAAAAGCTCCGTAGGAAATGGGCCGCTACCAACTCTCGTTGTGTATGCTTTGAAAATTCCGAAAACTTCTTTTACTTTATTTGGAGCAATTCCCAAACCAGTACAAGCTCCCGCAGCAGTTGTATTTGAAGAAGTTACAAAAGGATAAGTTCCAAAATCAATATCAAGCAAAGAACCTTGCGCTCCTTCGGCTAAAATCGATTTTCCTTCTTTCATCGCTTTGTTCAAATATTCTTCGCTGTCAATGAACTGCAACGTTTTTAAAACCTCGATAGCTTCAAAAAATTCTTGTTCCAATTCCTTCAAATCATATTCCAAATCAACATTATAAAACGCAATCATCGCTTCGTGCTTATCAGCCAAAGCTCTGTATCTTTCTTTGAAATCTTCCAATTCAATATCACCCACACGAAGACCGTTTCTTCCCGTTTTGTCCATATAAGTTGGTCCGATTCCTTTTAAAGTAGAACCAATTTTTGCCTTACCTTTTGAAGCTTCAGAAGCAGCATCTAAAAGTCGGTGTGTTGGCAAAATAAGGTGTGCTTTTCTAGAAATGATCAATCTTGACTGGATGTCGATATCAAATTTTGCTAAACCTTCTAATTCTTTTTGGAAAACCACTGGGTCAATAACGACACCGTTTCCAATAATATTAATTGATTTCTTGTGAAAAATCCCAGAAGGAATCGTTCTCAAAACGTGTTTGATTCCGTCAAATTCTAGCGTGTGTCCAGCATTTGGTCCGCCTTGAAAACGAGCAATAATATCGTACTTTGAAGTGAGAACGTCAACAATTTTTCCTTTGCCTTCGTCGCCCCACTGCAATCCGAGTAGTAAATCTACGGTCATTATTTTAGTTGTTTGTTGTTTATTTATTCTTTAGGTGTAGTCTTTTTGTTTCCATAAAGGTAAAGCGAATGGTTGTGAATTTCGATATCAAAAATCTCTTCAATCGTCTTTTTGATGCTTTGAATTCGTGGATCGCAAAATTCGATAACTTCCCCAGAATCAGTCATGATAATGTGGTCGTGTTGCTTATCAAAATACGATTTTTCATAATGTGCCTGGTTTTGCCCAAACTGGTGTTTTCGCACCAAAGCGCAATCCAATAACAATTCGATCGTGTTGTAAAGCGTGGCTCTACTAACGCGATAATTCTTATTTTTCATCTTGATATAAAGAGATTCTATGTCAAAATGCTCCTCATTATCATAAATTTCCTGAAGTATAGCATAGCGTTCAGGAGTTTTGCGATGTCCTTTGTTTTCAAGATATTTTGTAAAAACATTTTTTACAATCTCTTGATTCTTATTGTTATCTACGGAAATTAGTGTCATATCCTGCAAAGATAATTTATTTTATTCAAGTACCAAGTTTCTCGTTTATCGAATTTTAAACAAACAATGTTATTTTTTTTCAGAAGCTATTCCCGCTTTCCGCTGCAAGTCCTCGTCGAGAAAGCTTTTTTTCTAAGCCACAAAACGAGCTTCCGCTGGTCGCTGTTTTCCGGCAAGAAAAAATAGCTTTCTCGCCTGTGGGCTTTCCGCTACAATCGGGGCTAGTGTGCGAACTTGTGAATGTAGATTTCTATTTTTTATTTAATTCTCCCATCAATATTTCATAACCGTGCCAATTGCAAGTCATTTCCTTCAAGGTATCGATTTTATTTTCTTTTGAAAAGGTATAAGTCATTTGACCAGTACTGTTACAACTACCTTTTCCATTTAGAAAATAAATTTCTGCTTCAAATTTTTCAATTGCTTTTAAATCTGTTTCAGTCAATTTTTTATTTTTTTCTGTATAAGAATTAAAATAATATATGTCATCATTGTTTTTTATCTGATAAAAAGAATGCATACTTGCTACACATCCTCCCCAACAATATTGTTTATAAGATTCGCCATTCTTTAGATTATTTATAGGGACAGATTTGTAATATTTTTGAAGAGATAAAGAATCAAAAATAATTTTTGATTTATAAACTTGGTTATCTTTTAAACTTATATTTTTTATAAAAGTATCGTTTATTATGTTACTGTATTCTAATTTGTAATTTCCGTCAGGCAAACTGTCAAAAAGATATGGTTTATGTAAATCAATTTGGTATCTAATTTCTTTATTGTAAAAAACAGAATCTCCACTAGAAAGTTTAAAAAGACTATATCTAATTGGCATTGAGTCTCTAGAATCTGTTTTTGAAAATATGATTTCGATTTTGTTATTGCTTTTCTTGCAACTAATCAAAGTCAAAATTATTAAAGAGAAAAAAAGAAAATAGTGTTTCATAGAATTTAATTCTTTAATAATGATGTTCGAATAAAAACAAAAATAAGAGCCATTTATTAGCGAGGATTTTCGAAAAAAAATGAAGATGACTTTCAAAATTTATCTCAAAACTTACTTTTCAAATCCATCATCCCATGAAGAATTCTTATAATTTCAATTTCATTTTCTGAAATTTTTCTGTAAAAAATAATATGCTGACCAGTTTTACAACCCAAAATGTCTTTCTCAACAATATCATAATTTTTACCTTTGGTAGGATTTTTTGCAAGCTCATTGCAAGATTCAATAAGTAGTAAATAATAAGTTTCAGCCTGATTCTCTGACCAAATTTTTACTGTGTAATCCCAAATTTCATCTAAATCGTTTACAGCTTTTCTAGAAAATAAAAATTTAGACATTCTTTTTTCTAGACTTTAATGACTCCAAATGTTGTTGCGGATTAAAATCAGTCGCAATTCCGCTATTCAAGCCTTCCTGAATTGCACTTCGCAATGCCAAAATTTTATTTTCTTCCTCTTCTAAAAGTCGAAGACCAGCTCTAACGACTTCACTTGCATTATTAAATCTTCCTTTTGAAACACTTGACTCTATAAAATCTTCAAAATGATTCCCCAAAGATATTGACGTATTTCTTCCCATAATCAAATTTTTTATAAAGTTACCAATTTTTGGTAACAAATTGATTTCAACTTGACTTTAATTCTTATTAATCCGAATCACCTTATCAATCCCATCAATCTTCTTGATATTCTCAATCAATTTCTTCAAAATCGTATTATTCTGAACCACAACCACAACTTGACCATTAAAAATTCCCGCATCGCCACTCAGCGAAATACTTTGGATATTCACATGCATATTGTTAGAGATAACTTTAGTCAATTCGTTTGTTAGGCCGAGCGTGTCCATTCCGGTGATATTTAAAGTCGCCTTAAATTCCTGCTGTGTCGAGTCAATCCATTTTGCCTGAATAATTCGATAAGCATAATTTGATTGCAAACTAATCGCATTCGGACAATCTTTTTTATGCACTTTAATGCCTTCATTAATAGTCACAAATCCAAAAACATCATCACCAGGAATCGGGTTACAGCAAGTCGCCAATTTATAATCTAATTTGTCCTGTTCTTTCCCAAAAACCAGCATGTCATAATTGTTGCTGATTTCCGGTTTATTAATCATTTCCGGATTATTGCTTGGCGTGCGCTTCATCTTGTTCTTGAAAAAATTCATGAACGTATTGCTTTTCTGCGCTGCGTAATCTTTTAATTGCTGGTTGTCAATCGCGCCGATTCCAACGCGGTAAAACAAATCCAAGCTAGTTTTCAGTTTGAAAAAATTCACCAATTCATTGACAGAAGTTTCATTCAAAGTAATTTTTAAATGACGCAATTTTCTGGTCAAAAGCTCTTTTCCGTCTTCGGCAGTTTTCTTCGTATTTTCGTTTAAGACGTTTTTAATCTTCGTTTTGGCTCTTGAAGTAGTCACGTAATCCAACCAGTGCGATGTCGGTTTTTGATTGGGAGACGTAATAATTTCAATCTGGTCACCGCTATTCAAAACGTGATTCAATGGAACCAATTTCCCGTTAACTCTAGTTCCTCTGGTTTTAATTCCGATTTCAGAGTGAATGCTAAAAGCAAAATCTAATGAAGTTGCACCTTTTGGCAATGATTTGATTTCTCCTTTCGGCGTAAAGACATAAATTTCCTTCGAATACAAATTCAATTTAAAGTCTTCCACAAAATCCACGGCATTCGTCGAAGCATTTTCCAAAGCTTCCTTCAAAAGATTCAGCCAAGTGTCTAAACCATGTTCTTCGTTGCCACCTTGCTTGTATTTGTAATGTGCAGCATATCCTTTTTCCGCAATTTCGTCCATTCGCTCACTTCGAACTTGGATTTCAACCCAGCGTCCTTTTGGTCCCATAACCGTAATATGAAGTGCTTCATAACCTGTCGATTTCGGCGAAGAAATCCAGTCACGCAAACGGCTCGGGCTCGGACGATAATGATCTGTCACGATTGAATATATTTTCCAAGCAAAGAATTTTTCCTCGCTCGGTTCTGCTTTATAAATAATTCTTAGGGCAAATTTGTCATACACTTCATCAAAAGTTACGCCTTGCGCCAGCATTTTTTTACGGATAGAAAAAATAGATTTCGGTCTTCCTTTGATTGTATATTGAACGCCTTCAGCATCTAACGAAGATTTTAAAACATCAGAAATCGACTTGATATATTCGTCCTGTTGTTCTTTAGTTTCCTTTATTTTGCTTACAATATCGTTGTAAACGTGCGGTTCTGTATATTTCAGACCTAAATCTTCCAGCTGGTTTTTTATGTTGTAAAGTCCCAAACGGTGGGCGAGTGGCGCATAAATATAAAGTGTTTCCGAAGCAATTTTTGCTTGTTTGTAATCCACCATCGATTCCATCGTCTGCATATTGTGCAAGCGGTCGGCGATTTTAATCAAGATTACGCGAACGTCATCATTCAAAGTCAACAGCATCTTACGGAAATTTTCCGCCTGCATTGAAATCTCATTATCGGTTTTTACTTGAGCGATTTTAGTCAATCCTTCCACGATTTTAGCAATCTTCGGATTGAACATCCTTTCGATGTCTTCTACAGTAATATCAGTATCTTCCACAACATCGTGCATCAAAGCTGCCGCAATGGAAGTCGCGCCCAAACCAATTTCTGAAGCCACAATTTTTGCCACAGCAATGGGATGAAATATATAAGCTTCACCCGATTTTCTGCGCTGATCTTTATGGGCATCAACAGCTACGTCAAAAGCCTTACGAATTAATTTTTTGTCATCTTCCGTAAGCGTTTGGTAACTGATGCGCAAAAGTTCTTTGTATTCCCTTGCAATTGCTTTGTTTTCCTGTTCAATATCGATCTCGACCATGGCGTTTGAAGTGTTTGTTAGCTATTGCCTAAAGTAAAATAAAGTTTTGGATTGTGCAATATTTATGTTAAAATCTATAAAAGCAAAAACCGCTCCAAGTTGGGCGGTTTTTTGTTGTAAGATACAATGTTTTCGAGTACTTATTTTATCTTCGAAAAGCTCAAATCTTGAAAATCATAACTAAAATCTGTAGCTGGAGAAATCGGCAGCATTTTGAAAGCCGTATTTCCTTTTTCAAAGAGAATATGCGCATCTGCATGGAAATAACGGTTGTCCCATTTTACTACGAAATTATTGTCTTTATAAAAGGAAATTTCACCGCTTAATTGAGGAGAACGTTTTGAAGCGAAATACAGTTTTCCTTTCTTTTCAGAAATTACTACTTCACCGAGCCAATTGTCTTTGTATGTTCCAATATATTTCTTAAAATCGATTTTTTGATTTTTGTTTTTTGCAACTGTTGCCCAAACTTCTTCTGTCACTTTGTCTGCATTTTCTTCGGTAGCTTTCGCTTTTTCGCTTAATTGAGTTACGTGGTCAATTGGTTCGATTCCTAAATAACTGTCCTTAATAGTATTTGTTATAGCGGTAAATGCGGCGCCAGATTGTTGGTTTGTAAAGACAATAATTCCCAAATTTAATTCTGGAATCATAGTTACTTGCGTCACAATTCCTTCCAAACCGCCGGTGTGTGAAACTTGCAATTTACCTTTGACATCAGTTAATTGCCATCCTAAACCATACGCTTTAAATAAAGAATTATAAGGAGGCGTTGTTTTGTTTGGCATTAAAGTTTGTGGCGTCCACATTTCTGCATGCTCTTTTTCAGAAAATAATTTCTGGTTGCCAAATTTTCCTTCGTTCAGTTGCATAATCGCCCATTTGCTCATGTCATTTACGCTGGAATAAATTCCTGCAGCAGCATCGAACATTTGATTTTTATAGCGTGAGATTGCTTTTAATTTTCCATCAATTGGCACGTGTGGCGTAATTACATTGGAAGTATCTTTTAAGCGATTCCAAGTAGAACCGGTGTTTTTCATATCCAAAGGCTTGAAAATTCTTGTCTCTACAAATTCGTTCCAAGTTTGCCCGCTCGCTTTGTGAACTATTTCTCCTGCGATTATATATAAAAGATTGTCGTAATCATATTTAGTTCTAAACCCAGAAACTGGTTTTAAATATTGAATATTTTTAATAATATCTTCCGCTTTAAAATCAGAACCGTCAGGCCAGATCATCAAATCTCCAGCACCAAGCCCAAGACCGCTTCTGTGGGTTAGCAAGTCTCTGATGGTAAATTCATTGGTCACATAATCATTATACATTTTGAAGTCTGGCAGATATTTTATGACTTTATCGTCCCACTTAATTTTGCCTTCGTCGACTAAAATTGCGAGTGAAGCGCTCGTAAAAGCTTTGCTGTTGGAAGCAATTCCAAATAAAGTGTTTTCGTTGATTTTTTCTTTTGTTAGTATAGATTTTACGCCATAACCTTTTGAATGGATTACTTTTCCATCTTTTACAACAGCAACGGCAATTCCTGGGACGTCAAAAGTTTTCAGCGTTCTTTCCACAACTTCGTCAATTTGGGAAGAGGTAATTTGTGCGGAAATATTTAGTGTAAATAGTAATGAGAGCAGTATTAATTTATATTTCATAATTTGTAATTTATATTGGATTAAAATCCTCGTTGTCTTTTTGCTTCAAAAATTAAAATTGCTGCCGCAACCGAAACATTCATAGAATCAATTGCACCTTGCATCGGAATTATTATATTTTGAGTGGCGTTGTCGCGCCATTCTTGAGTCAATCCGGTTGCTTCCGTTCCAACAACCAAAGCGGTTGGCGTTGTGTAATCTTGCGTATGGTAACCAGTCGAATTTTGCAAAGTCGCGCAATAAATACTGATTTTTTTTGCTTTTAAAAAGGCAATAATTTCTTCCGTAGTTCCAGTCGCAATGTTGTTTGTAAAAAGGCAACCGACGCTTGAACGTACAATATTCGGGTTGTACAAATCACTTTTTGGATTGGCGATAATTACGGCATCCAAATTTGCAGCGTCAGCCGTTCTTAAAATTGCGCCGATATTTCCTGGTTTTTCAGGAGCTTCAGCCACAAGAATCAATGGATTTTCTCCCAGATTTAATTCAGATAAAGAAAGATTTTTAGATTTTGCAATGGCTAAAATTCCTTCAGTTGTGTCTCGATAAGCTAGCTTTTGATAAACTTCTTTGCTGATTTCAATCAATTCTGCCGAACGGGAAAGTTTTTTCGCTTCAAATTCAGAACTGATTTCTGGCAAAAACAAAATGGTTTCAATTTCATAACCGCCTTTTTGCGCCAGCTCAATTTCCCTTTGACCTTCGATTAAAAATGTTCCAGATTGTTTTCTGGCTTTCGATTTTTCCTGTAGTAAAACCAAGGATTTTATAAAAGGATTTTGGACAGAAGTGATTTGTTTCAAAGTCAAGATGCTAAGTTTCTAAGTCGCTAAGGTACTAAGATTTTATAAAATCAATTTCAATTTCAATTTCAAAAATCCAAAATCTGCAATTAAAATTAAAGAATTCCCCTAGCTTTAATCTCCAAATACTTATTAATCGTGTCTAAAGTCAGATTTTCTGGCTGTGTCAAAACAGAATAAATGCCGTATTTCTTTAATTCATTGACAATTAATCTTTTTTCGAAGGCAAATTTTTCGGCAATTGCCTTGTCGTAAACTTCTTGGATTGTAGTCGCTTTTGAATTTATAATTTCGTTCAATTCTGTATTTTGGAAAAAAACTACGACTAATAAATGGCTTTTTGCAATTCCTTTTAAATAAGGCAATTGGCGATGAAGTCCGTCTAAAGTTTCGAAATTTGTATATAAAATTATCAAGCTACGCTGGTTGATATTTTTCTTGATGTCTGCGTATAATCTGCTGTAATCGCTTTCAAAAAAGTCAGTTTTAATATTGTAAAGACTTTCTAAAATTTGTTGCATTTGCGAAGAGCGTTTTTCTGCAACAACTCGGTTATCTACTTTTTTAGAGAAGGCAAACATTCCGGCTTTGTCTTGTTTTTTCAGAATTACGTTTGACAAAACTAAAGTTGCATTTATAGCATAATCCAATAAACTCAAACCGTTAAATGGCATTTTCATGACGCGTCCTTTATCGATTGCCATATAAATGGACTGCGATTTTTCGTCTTGAAATTGATTTACCATCAAAGCATTTTTCTTTGCGGTAGCTTTCCAATTCAAAGTTCTGATGTCGTCGCCTGGGACGTATTCCTTGATTTGCTCAAATTCCATCGTGTGGCCGATTCTTCTGATTTTCTTTACTCCATATTGAAATAAATTATTTGAAAAAGCCATCAAATCATATTTTCGCAATTGAATATAAGATGGATAAGTCGGAACCATTTGGTTTTCATCGAAAGTAAATCGCCTAGAAATCAACCTTAAAGGAGAAATTACATAGATATTTAAATTTCCAAAAACATATTCGCCACGTTCTGTCGGACGCAAATAATATTGAATGTCATCTTGTGAAGAACCTCTTATTTTTCTCTTTATTTCAAAATTTCGAACCTGAAACTGTTCTGGAATTTCATCAATAATTTTAGTAATTATCGGAAAAGTATAATAATTCCTGATGCTTATTTCAATTGGATTTTCATCGCCGTTTGATAATTTTTCAGGGGCAATCCTGGAAGCTTCAATTCCTTTATTGGCTAAAAATAAAATCAACAGGTCTAAGAATAAAAAGGAAACTAAAACTAACAGCAAATACCAAGCAGCATTGTACAAAGCCGGAAAAATAAAGGCAATGCAAAACAAAACTATTACGCCAAATAAGGCGAAATAAAAAAAGCTGTTCAGGTATAATTTTTTAAAAAAATTCAAATGGCTAGTTCTTAAAGTTCAATTTATCTTGGAATTTCTATGGCTTCAATAATCTGCTTGATGATTTCAACGCTAGTGATTCCTTCCATTTCACGCTCTGGAGTCACGATAACTCGGTGTTGCAAAACAGGAATCGCAGCTTCTTTAATGTCTTCTGGAGTTACAAAATCTCTACCTCGAATTGCCGCATAACCTTTTGCCGCATTTAAAATAGCAATCGAAGCGCGAGGCGAAGCTCCAAGATATAAAAAGGCATTTTCTCTTGTATTTACGACCAATTTTGCAATATATTCTAAAAGTTGCGGTTCAACGATAATTTGTTTTACCAAAGCTTGGTATTTCTGGATTTCTTCAGAAGTCAGAACGGTTTTGATATTGTCTAATTTTCCGTGATTTTGCAATAAATGCTCTTTCTGGATGATTAGAATTTCTTCCGCTAATTTTGGATAATCAATGTTTATTTTGAAAAGAAATCGGTCTAATTGCGCCTCAGGCAAACGATAAGTTCCTTCTTGCTCAATCGGATTTTGAGTAGCGATAACTAAAAACGGGGCGTCTAAAACATAACGCGTTCCATCCATTGTAATCTGGCGCTCTTCCATAACTTCAAACAAGGCCGCTTGCGTTTTTGCAGGAGCACGGTTGATTTCGTCAATTAAAATAAGATTAGAAAAAATCGGACCTTTTTTAAATTCAAATTCTGATTTTTTCAAGTCATAAACCGATGTTCCTAAAATGTCAGAAGGCATCAAATCTGGCGTAAACTGAATTCTGCTGAAACCAATATTCAACGTTTTAGCCAATAATTTTGCGGTAATAGTTTTGGCAACACCAGGAACTCCTTCCAGCAAAACGTGGCCATTTGAAAGAATTGCTACTAAAAGCTGGTCGATCATTTTGTGCTGTCCGACGATTACGCTTCCAATTTCAGCTTTGATTCTTTCGATGCTTTCCTGCAATGGATTCAAATCAATTCTTGCCGTGAAATTTACATTTTCAGATGCATTTTCGTTTTGGTTATTTTCTATATTTTCTTCCATTTTATATTTGGATTATGATTCTTTACTGTCTTTTTCTTTGGAAATAATTTTTTCAATTGCCGTATTTAAAGCAATCAAATCGCTTTCCACACTTTGATGGTAGCTCTTTTTATATTGGTTGATCAAGTAAATTGCCCGATGAATATCTTCAATTTTCTTTCCGGTTTTATGCTGTAATTTTTTCTCAAAATTTTCATCCAAGACATTGGTGTCCAAAAGATAATCATTTCTTACTTTTTCTAGGAAATATATGATTTTCTTTTCAATTATATTATCATGATTTCCTTCTTGAAAATATAAATTTCCGATGGTTTTTGTAAAGTCAACGGTGGTGTTTTCCAATGGTTTTTTAATTGGAATAATCCGCTGTTTCCTTTTTGCAGTGAAAATTATAAAAATCAAGATTCCGATCAGGGAAATATACATTGCCGATTTTAATGGAGGCTGGCTTAAAATATATCGTAAAGGAGAATTTGAAACTACGATTCCAGACTGATCTTTCAAGAGCCAAAATATTTCTCCTTCGCCCACATAAGACAAAACTTTTGAGGCATATTCGGCATGATTATCTTTTAAAAGATGGTAATTTGTAAAAACCGCAGGCTGGGAGTGAAGGTAGATTTCTCCTTGTCCATAAGGCACTTTTATAAAATTCACTAATTTTTCCTTATTTCCTTGATAGCCTAAAACTGTGGTTGTTAGCGTGTCAATTTTATCGAAATAATTATTTCCTGCACCAATCGTGATATTGTATTTTTTACTTCCTAATTTCGGATTTGCAACCCAAGAATTTATAGAATCTTTTGCAATATATTCCGCAGAATAAGTGAATTTCAAGCTGTCCATCAATTTCTGCGGAAAATTTTTAGAGCTGATAAAAGCCTTGTTTCCATGTTGAACGAAGTATAAAATCTCTTGCGTAGATTCTTCATCAATCAAGTAATTTTCTGAAATGGAAAGAATCGTACCTTTTTTTGTATACGTATTTACAAGAGAATCATAATCATAAAGCGGTTCAAAATACTCATATCCGGTTTCAAAAATCCTATTTATTTTTTGATTTTTAAAGTAGGAAGTTGCTTCTTCATTGAAAATATACATTCCCAACGGGATTTTGTCATTGATTCCATAAGTCGGATTCCAGTCAATAGGTTTTGGGCGCGTGGCATCTATATAAATAATTCCCGCTAAAAGCAGTACCAAAAACACGATGTATATTTTGATGGTTTTGTTCATGCTAAAGCGTTTGTATTGTTTTCTGAAAAGCCTTCACAGCCTTGGAAGCCGTATCTTCTTCTAACGTAAATTCGCCATACCAAATATAATTATACAGGTAAGAAAGGTAGGCGAAATCTTCTTTCAGCTTGGCATTTTTAATTTCATAGAGATAATCAGAATTTGTTTTTTCGACATCCCATTCTATGATTTCTTTTTCAGACATTTTTTTTAATAGCCAAAGATAATGATACCGTATAGCAAGCCTGTTTTCACCTGATTTTAAAGCGTCTTTTATTAATTTTTCAAAATCAACCAAATGCAAATTCTTTTCAATTTCATCATAATTGATCACTTTTCTATCAGATGATTTTCCGAAAATCCATTGCCCTTCGTCATTCATGATGGCTTTTACGATAAGATAAATTACAAAAATGATGATGCCGACAGCAATTACTTTCAAGACAATTTCAACGACTGTCAAAGATGCATTTTCGTTTCCGATGCTGAAAATATTGTCAACCCAATAACTCAGCCATTCCATGAAACGAGTCCAAGCACTTTTTTCTTTTAATTTTTCTTCGTAGATAAATTCATCAGTGCTATATTTTTCCTTTAGTTTTGAAAAAGAACGCTGTACAACATCTGTCGAATCAATGAGAATATCACTTTCCTTAAATTTTATTTTTTCTGTAAGCGAATCATTTACGGCAACAGACAAAGTATCTTGGCCAGCAAGATTTAAGCAGCAAAAAAGAAAAAAAATGTAGGTTAATTTATTCAAAATGATTTCCGATGCTATCTATTTCGTTGAAAGAAGATTTGTTTTCGATGATTTCACGGCTGTTATAATAAATCATTCCTTGGTTGATCATCAATAAGTTATGCAAAATATAATTCGCTAAAATTGAAATAGCAAAAACAATTGTCATAACGATTCCGATAGTTGAAAAAGCATCTGCGCCATTCGTGGAAATATCTTCAGCATTTGAAAAAATCGAGATCATTCCGATAATATAAGGAATCAATGAAATAATCGTCAAAATTACCTGAATCAGCATGTAAATGATTATCGTAGAGCCGACAATTGGCCAAAACTGTTTAAATATATATCCAAATGCCTTGCGGATTGCAGGAAAAAAACCTTCGTCAGAATTCAAATGTTCGTATAAACTCAAGCTCATTAAACTGAAAAGCAAGGGAATCGTAATAATAAGCAACGGAATTCCGATTAAAATGATGGAAAGCATAACCAAAATGGCTAATAAAATAATAACCAACGGGAAAATAGTTACCAGAGAAAGGAGATAAAAGCCCAATATTTTCCAGAATTTTGATTTCAATTCTGAGACCATTTCACCGATTTGAAAATTGCTTCCGTTATTTTTTTCATATAATTTTAAATATAAAACCGGATAAGCAAAATTAAGCAAGGTTATAAAAAGCATGAGAATGATAAAAAGAACCGCGCCAATAGCAATAGTTGCAAAATTGTTATTAAAAAGCGATTCAGCAAAAAGCAAATTTTGATCTCCTCCAGGATTCATGCCTGAAGTAAGCGCTTCAAAATAAACTTTGAAAAGAAAATAGGAAAGCGCAATAAGAAGCATCAGAAAAATTCCGTTGAGAATAAAATAATTCTTGAAGAAATGTTTTCCGTCTTGTTTGAAAAAATTGAAAGAATCTCCCAGCATGTCGCTGAAATTTCTTTTTTTGAACAATGTTGTCATAATGCCTGTTGCATTTTTTTAGTAACTATAAATGGAAATATCAAAAAATAAAATGAAATCAATGAAAGTGTTGACAAGATAATAAAAACATTCAGCCAGTTGGGCATTTCTAAAGAATATCTTGTGACAAATCCTTCAAGAATTCCGGCAGCAATTGTAAAAGGCACAGTTCCCAGCCAGATTTTCAAGCAATTTCTGAATCCGATTTTAAAAGAATTGAATCGAGAATAAGTATTTGGAAATAAAATGGAAGCGCCTAATGCAAAACCTATTGCGGCTTCAATTACTATTGCAAAAATTTCCATGGCGCCGTGAATCCAGATACCTTGCACGCTTTCCCAAAAGACGCCCTGTTCATAGAAAAAATATTGGAACGATCCGAGCATGATGCAAGTTTGCATATAAATATAAAATGTTCCTAAGCCTCCAAAAATGCCGTAAAGAAAACATCGCAATCCTACATATAAATTGTTTAGCGTGATTCCAAAAGCCATCCCGAAATTATTTCCGTCTTTGTAAACGGCTACAGCATCACCTTTTTTGATGTTTTGCAACGTTTTATTGACATAATCATCGCCCATAATTAAGCGCGCAAAATCTAAGTCATATCTTGCAGACAAAACTCCGATTCCGGTAAAAATGAAAAATAAGATAAAAGAATATAAAATATATCTTCGGTATTGATAAACCAGAAGCGGCACTTCTATAGAAAAAAAGTAAACAATTCGATTGGTTTCAGTTCGCTTCGTCTTGTAAATTTTTTGATAAATCTGTGAAGCCAAGTAATTTAAATATACAACAGTCTTGCTTTTTGGATAATAAGTTTGGGCATAAGACAAGTCATTGACCAAATGTATATAAAGACTCGCCATTTCATCAGGATTTTTTTTAGCTTTACCAAAAATTGCCTGCTCAAAATCGAGCCATTTTTCTTTATTTTGCTTTATAAATGCAACTTCTCTCATGGAGAGCTAAAATATAAAATATGTCAGAATTATCGATAAATACGACGCAAAATGTCAATATTAATTTCACGATAGCTTCCATCGGACACAGAATCTTGGCTTACCTCCTTGATTTGCTGGTTAAGACGGCTTATGTTATTGTGGTTTTTTATGTCTTTTTTTATTTTTTAGGCATCAATGACATGATGAATGGGATGGATAACTGGTCAAGAATTTCAATTATCGTACTTTTTTACTTTCCGGTCATATTTTATTCGCTAATTTTTGAGAGTTTGATGGAAGGACAGACGCTGGGAAAAAAATTCCTTAAAATAAAAGTGGTAAAAATTGAAGGCTATCAGGCTTCCTTTGGAGATTATCTTATCCGCTGGGTTTTTAGAATTGTGGATGTCAATTTCAGCATGGGAGTTGTTGGCCTTATTTCGGCAGTTTTGAGTGATAAAGGACAGCGTTTAGGTGACATGACAGCTGGAACTTCGGTAATTACGCTGAAAAATAATATTAGCATAAATCACACTATTTTAGAAGAAATTAATACCGATTATATTCCTACTTATCCTTTGGTAATCAAATTGAGCGACAATGATGCCAGAATTATCAAGGAAACTTTCAATGTAGCACGATCAACCAGGGATTATTCAGTTATTTCAAAGCTGAAATTAAAAATTGAAAGCGTGACCGGAATAAAAAATCAATCGGGCAACGAGGAAGATTTTATCAAAACCATATTGAAAGATTATAATTATTATACTCAGAAAATGTAGTTTTTCAATAGACAATAAGACAATAGCAAAAAACAAAAACTTTGAAAATTTTCTACCTTCTCGACATTATCGGAACTATGGCTTTTGCCGTTTCAGGAGCATTGACTGCAATGAATAAAAAACTCGATCCGTTTGGAGTTTTTATCATTGCATTTGTAACTGCTGTCGGTGGCGGAACGTTGCGTGATATTCTTATTGGAAGGACTCCAGTGGGCTGGATGCGCGATTTGAATTATGTTTATTTAATTATTGCAGGTTATTTTCTTGCCATTATTTTCAGAAAGAAATTAGACAGATTGCGAACTTCACTATTTTTATTTGATACGATCGGCTTGGGCGTTTTCACGCTAATTGGATTAGAAAAAGGGCTGGAAACTCAGCTTCATCCCATAATTTGTATTGCTTTGGGAACTATGACTGCTTGTTTTGGTGGCGTAACCAGAGATATTTTATGTAATGAAATTCCCGTAATTTTTAGAAGAGAAATTTATGCTACAATCTGCATTATTGGAGGGATTTTATTTTTCATATTAAAACGATGGAATTTAGATAACAACATACTTTACCTGATCACTTCATCTGTCATGATTGCGATTCGATTGATGGCAGTCAAATTCAAATGGTATCTTCCAGCATTAGAACGCAAATAATTATTGGGTCAAATAAACCCATCCTGTCATTGGTTTTGGAAAATCAGGATCATTTAATTCTAAGACATAATAATAAGTCCCATCCGGAACTTTATCTCCGTTAAGAACCATTCCTTCAGTAGTTTGCCCGCGCCAATTTTCAGTATTTTGATTTCCTTTCCAAACTAAAGTTCCCCAGCGATTGAAAATGGAAAGCTTGAAATTCATAAAAATATCTCTCAATCCGTCAATTTGAAAATAATCATTAAAAGTATCTCCATTTGGCGTGAAAGCGTTGTAAACAATTGGTGCGCAATTTTTTGTATCTAATAAAAAGGAAGTAATGTTATAGCAATTTCCATCTTCGATTCGTATAAAAATTTCCTTCGGAGTTGTTGTTGCCGTATAATCATGGCTGTTTAAAATCGGATTTTGATTGTTTTGGGCTTCTTCCAAAGTTTCAAAAAAATAAGCTTCATGATCCGGATCTACTTTAACCAAATCTTCATACGCAGAAAAATCAAAAACGCCTTTTTTTAATCCTTTATTGCAAGAAATAATGGTTTCTAAACTATTGAATTCAGGAAGAGGCAAAAGCGAAACTGACATTGAAAAATGATTGTTGTTTTCATTTGTTTCGTTTACGATCCCAATTCCGTTTCCAGAATCATCAACCACAAATTCAAGTGTAAAATCATTTGGAATTGAATCTGGCAAAGTCAAAGTAATTGTACTGCTGTAACTTTCGCCAATGGCGAGAATTTGAGTTGTAAAAATTGTTCGTATAAAAATTCCATCCGCATAAATCGATATCGGAACTCCAGATCGCAAAGCATTTGTGCTGTTGATATTATAAACGGTATAATCCACATTTATAACTTTAGAATTGCATTCGAGCAAAACGTTGTCAATAGAAACTGTCGCATCAGGAAGCTGGCTGTTTAGCTTGGTTACAATCGTGCTGATCATCACAAAATCTTGCCCCGAAGTCAGTTTTATTTCAGCGCTCTGATTGCCAACTTGAATATGATTTTGAATATCATAAACATCAAGATCCATGTTATAAAGCGTGCTAGAACCAGTAAAAGTGTTCGTCCCGTTAAAAGCATTATTCGGCGGATTCAGGGCGTTGCTTAACGTATTTCCATTTATTTGCAATGTTTCAGTCACTGCCAGATTTTTATCGCCTTCCCAAGCTACAAAACCAATTTTTGCGCCATCATTATCAATGACATTCAGGCTGTTGAGTGTCAAAGTAAGATTTTGCCGATCTCGAGAAACACCTTGCAAACCATCATAAACATTTAATTGATTTAAGGGAAGGTTGTGATTTTTATAAACAATAACAATTGCCCAGCCGCCAAAATTTGTTCGATTGCTGCAATAAGCTGTCGGACTCAAAAAAGGCTGGATATCTAAATCAGATAAGGTATAATTTGAATTTCCAGTAGCTTGAACTAAGGACGTGACATCTGTAAAACCACTAAAATAATCAAAACCATTCTGGAAAAGGGCAAATCTTCGGTCGGCGACGATTGTATTTCCATTTAAATTTACTTCAAAATCGCCAGTTCCTGAGCCTGCCCAATATAGATAAGCTCTATAAATTTCATCTGAAGCATTTAAAGTTAAAGTAGCGGAAGAAGTAGTGGTAATTGTGCAATCATCATTCAAATTATTTTCAGAAGTATTTAGCGTATTTCCTATGAAAATAAAATCATAACGTCCATTATGCTGTTCAAATAAGCCCACATTTTGAGCATGACTTGAAACAGAAAATAGCAGAAAAATAATGAATTTTAGAATACGTAATTTTGTTTTCACTCCATCCAATTTAAAATTGAAAGCAATAAAGATAGTATATATTTGCATCAGAACATGTTAAGGAAACGAAATTTGGATGCGGACTTTCTGGCATTCTATTTAAAAAATTAGTACTTTTCCAAAGTATAAAATGCAGCAGTGAAAAACTATACAGTCAGAAAATACTCTCCAGACGATTACAGCAAATGGAATGCTTTTATAAGCAGTGCCAAAAATGCTACATTCTTATTTCATCGAGATTTCATGGAATATCACAGCGATCGATTTGAAGATTTTTCTTTGATTGTTTTAGAAGATGAAAAATGGATTGCAGTTTTGCCGGCGAATATAAAAAATGATACTGTTTTTTCACATCAAGGCTTGACTTATGGAGGTTTGATTTATAACGAAAAAATGAAACTTTCCATTGCAATTGCAGTATTTAAAAATGTATTGGAGTTTTTAGATTTGAATAAAATTTCAAAATTACAGGTAAAAACAATACCTTCAATTTATCATGATTTTCCATCAGAGGAATTAAATTATGCTTTGTTTTTGGTTGATTCATCTTTAAAAAGAAGAGATGTATTATCAGTTTTAGATACCACAAAATTGTATATGATTTCAAAAGACAGAAGGAAATGTGCTTTGAAAGGTAAAAAAAATGGACTGACCATTAAAGAAGAATCTAATTTCAGGCTTTTTTGGGAGGAAATATTAATTCCGAATCTATCTAAAAAGCATGATGCCAAACCAGTTCATTCTGTTCAAGAGATTGAAAAATTGCACCATCTTTTTCCGGAAAATATAAGGCATTTTAATGTATATCACAATGAAAAAATAGTTGCAGGGACTACGGTTTTTTTATCTAAAAATGTGGTGCATCCTCAATATGTGTCTGGCCAAGAAAATAAAAATGAATTGGGTTCGCTGGACTATTTATATGATTATCTTATTACTGAAGTTTTTACCAATATACATTTTTTTGATTTTGGAATTTCAAATGAAGAACAGGGTAGAAAGCTTAATGAGGGATTAGTTTTCTGGAAGGAAAGTTTTGGTGCTAGAACGATTATACAAGATTTTTATGAAGTCGAGACTTCAAATTTCTTTAAATTAGAAAATGTCCTGATATGATAAAATTTTTAGATCTGCATAAAATAAATCAACCTTACGAAGCCCTTTTTCAAGAAAAATTCAAAAATTTTCTAGATAAAGGCTGGTATATTTTAGGGGAAGAAGTTCAGATTTTTGAAAAAAACTTTGCTGCTTATTGTGGCGTAAAACATTGCATTGGAGTTGGAAATGGGCTCGATGCTTTGGTTTTAATCTTCAAGGCCTACATACAATTAGGGAAATTACAAAAAGGCGATGAGGTAATTGTTCCTTCAAATACTTATATTGCCAGTATTTTAGCTATTCTTGAAGCTGATCTTGTTCCGGTTTTGGTAGAGCCAATTTTAGAAACTTACAATATAAATCCTTCCGAAATTCAAAAAGCAATTACTTCAAAAACCAAAGCCATTTTGCCAGTCCATTTATATGGTCAATTAGCCGACATTGATGAGATTTCTAAAATCGCAAAGCAAAATAATTTGCTCGTGATTGAAGATGCGGCGCAGGCCCACGGCGCAGTTTTAAATGGTCTGAAAGCCGGAAATTTAAGCGATGCCGCAGGATTTAGTTTCTATCCAGGGAAAAATTTAGGTGCTTTGGGCGATGCAGGAGCGGTAACAACAAATGACGATGAATTGGCTGAAATGATTTTTTCCTTAAGAAATTATGGATCAAAAGAAAAATATGTCAATCATGTAATAGGAGTAAATTCTCGATTGGATGAGCTTCAAGCGGCATTTTTAAATATCAAATTGCCACATTTAAATACAGAAAATAGTATTCGAAAAACTATTGTAAATCGCTATCTTTCAGGGATTAAAAATAAAAAAATTGATTTACCGTTTTATGATGGTTCTGAAAATCATGTATTTCATGTCTTTGCCATCAGAACAAAAAACAGGGATGATCTACAAAAGTACCTATTAAAAAATAATATCCAGACTTTAATTCATTATCCAATTCCGCCTCATAAGCAGAAGGCTTTAGATTTTATGAAAAAGCACTCTTTTCCAATTTCTGAAAAAATTCATAATGAGATTTTAAGCTTGCCGATTAGCTCAGTTATTACTGAAGATGAAATTAACTATATAATTAAAATTTTAAACAACTACTGATGCAGATTTTAAATAAAATAAAAAAATTTCTATTTATTAAACTACGGATTTGGAAATACAATTTTCTTTCCGATTGTAAAAATGTGACGGGCAAACCCATTTTTTATTTGCCATTATTATTAAACGGCCGTGGAAAAATAAAATTTGGTGATAATTTCCAGAATGGAGTCCTAGCAGCGCATTATACTTATTCTACTTATAATTATATTCTTTCGTTAGAAGAAAATACAGAGGTTATTATAGGAAATAATGTAGTAATGGCAAATGGCGCATCAATACAGGCCGTTTCAAAAGTAGTGATTGAAGATGATGTAATGATCGGTATAAATTGTTTTCTAGTCGATACAGACGGACATGATTTAGATCCTGATAAAAGGATGACAGGTGTTCCCAAAAATGGTAATATTACAATTAAAAAAAACGTAGTCATTTTTTACAATTCGGTAGTTTTAAAAGGCGTAACTATTGGTGAAAATTCAGTCATCGGAAGTTGCTCAGTGGTAACTAAGGACATACCAGCAAATGTTTTTGCAGCCGGAAATCCTGCTCGTGTTATAAAATCATTAATTTGAAAGTTTTAAGGCAAAATAATTTAATTAAAGTTTTGTCACTGAACTCTATTTCAG
>Ga0247809_1000305_pt1 | contig 24525 bp, 20 predicted proteins | sample UWRJL104311B1_FD_180951 | JGI IMG/M metagenome (GOLD analysis project Ga0247809, IMG submission 180951) | Plant litter microbial communities from Arlington Agricultural Research Station in Wisconsin, United States - UWRJ-L104-311B-1 | ecosystem: Environmental > Terrestrial > Plant litter >...
TTCACCGCGGCCCAGATGGTCTCGGTGCGGGAGGGCGACATCGTCGCGACCGCCCACGTAGAGATCCCCGGTGTCGGCCACGCGGTGAACCTCGCCGTCGCCGTCGGTATCGCGCACGCCCTCGAGATCCCGCTCGCGACCGTCGCCACCCGCCTCGGTGCGCTTCCCGACTCGCCGCACCGCGCGGAGGTGCAGTACGCCGACAGCGGCGTCGTGGTCATCGACGACACGTACAACTCGAACCCCGTGGGCGCCGAGCGCGCGCTGCAGGGGGCGGCGGCCATCGCGGCCGAACGCGGCGGTCCGCTCGTCGTCGTGACGCCGGGCATGGTCGAGCTGGGACACGTGCAGGCGGAGCGCAACCGCGCGTTCGCGGCATCCGTCGCCTCGCTCGGAGGGCACCTGTTCGCGATCGCCCGCACCAACCGCGCCGCCCTCGTGGCGGGCGCGTCATCCGGCCCGATCCCTGCCCGCGTTTTCGACCGGAGGGCCGGCGCGGTCGCCGCGGCGCTCGATCAGGCCGGCGAGCGAGGCGTTATCCTCTATGAGAACGACCTGCCGGACCACTACCCGTAATCCAGCCGCACCGGGCCCGCAGGCGAGTGTTGCGGCGCTCTACATTTTGGATGGTCACGCGTGAGTTCACCCTGGGCAGTACTTTTCGGCGGGCCGTCGCCCGAGCACGAGATCTCGATCTTGACGGGCCTGCAGTCCGAACGGGTGCTCACGGCGAGCGGCGCGAGCGCGCTGCCGATCTACTGGGCGCCCAACGGCGAGTGGTGGCTCGTGCCGAGCGCGACCGAGGCGAAGGACTACCTGAACGGCGTGCCCAAGGGTGCCAAGGCCATCGACGTGCGGCTCTCGGGCGACACCGGCCTGTACGTGAAGAAGCGCGCGCTCGACATCGCCGCGGTTCTGCTCACCCTGCACGGCGGCGTCGGCGAGGGCGGGGGAGCGGCCGCGCTGTTCTCGCTGCTCGGCATCCCGGCCACGGGATCGACCCTGTTCGCGGGCGCGGTCGGCATGGACAAGCTGGCGTTCGGCGGACTCATGGAGGTCGCCGGCATCCCCACCCTGCGCCGCGAACTGCTGTCGGCCACGCGGTCGCCCTCGTTCCCCGGCCCGTACATCGTCAAGCCCCGCTTCGGCGGATCGTCGATCGGCATCGAGATCGTCGAAGACGCCGACGCCGCCCGTGCCATCGCGAAGGCCTCGCAGCACCTGCGCGCGGGTGCCGTGGTCGAGCCCTACCGGCCGCAGCTCGTCGACCTGAACATCTCGTTCCGCACCTACCCGACCCTCGAGGTGACCGCGCTCGAGAAGCCCGTGCGTTCGTCGAGCGAGAGCGGCCTCTACTCGTACGCCGAGAAGTACCTCTCCGGCGGAGCGGGCAGCGAGGCCGGTCTCTCGAGCGCGCCGCGCGAGTTCCCCGCCAACGTGCCCGACTCGGTCGCGACCCTCGCGGCCGAGCTGGCGACCCGCGTGGCCGAGGTGACCGCGCTCACCGGCGTCGTGCGCGTCGACCTGCTGATGGATGACGCCACCGGAGAGCTCTTCGTCAACGAGGTCAACTCGATCCCCGGGGCAATGTCGCTGTACCTCTGGGCGCCGCAGGTTCCGGCGGCCACCGTGCTCACCGACGCCCTCGTCGAGGCGCGCGACCGCCGCGTCGTGCTTCCCGCATCCGGCTTCGGCTCGGGCGCGGCACTGCGCGCGGCGGGCGGCATCGCCGGCAAGCTCGTCGGACTCGACGGGCCGCGCGGCTAGCAGCGGCGCGCGTTACTGCTGGTTGAGTAGGGCGCTCTAGCGCCCGTATCGAAACCTCCCGGCCGCACGCCCCTCGTCGGCGGCAAAATGTGCTTCGCGTGCGAGCGGAGCAGCAATTCGCCGCCGATGGCCGGCCCGCGGGGGTCTCGATACGCTCGCAGAGCTCGCTCTCGACCTGCGTCAGCGCGCACTCGACCGGCGTCGCTACTCCGACGGCGCGGGCGTCGGCTCGGGCGTCTCGGTCGGCGTCGGCGCGCCCAGGCTGTCTTCGATCTCCGTGCACTTCGCGGTCGACTTCGCGGCCGACACCGCCTTGACGAGCTCGAACAGCGCCGAGCCCGGGGAAGTCTTGTCGCGGTCCACGATCACCTCGGTGGCCGGCTCCCGGCCGTAGGTGGTGAAGATGTAGTTCGGGGCCTCCGTGTCATCCCGCAACCAGTAGACGTCGTCGACGAGAACGCACGGCAGCGTGCTGGCGCGGTCGGGAACGGCGACGCCGCAGCGCAGCAACACCGAGTCGCCCCACGCGCCGGTGCCCTGCGAGTTCGTCTCGCGCAACGGCTGGTCGCCCACGGTGTCGGGCAGGCGCACCATGATCTCGGCGCAGCCGGGGGCTTTCGCGTCGTCCGCGGCTTCGAAGTTGACGGCCTGCGCGCACCCCGTGAGGGCTCCGAGGGTGATCAGCGTTACGGCGGTCAGGCGGAGCATCGATTTCACCGGTTCAGGCTACCGTGTGAAGCATGACGCAACCCGATACTCTGCGCGGCATCGGGGAGGGCGCCACCCTCGCACGCATCTTCCCCCGCCTGCCCGGCTCCGACTACGCGCTCGTCGGCCCCGGCGACGACTCCGCCGTCATGCGCGCACCCGACGCGCGCTTCGTCGTGACGACCGACATGATGATCCACGGCCCCGACTTCCGGCTGGCCTGGTCGTCGCCGCACGACCTCGGCTGGAAGGCCGCGGCATCCAACCTGGCCGACGTCGCAGCGATGGGAGCCACGCCGACGGCACTGGTCGTCGCGATCGCGGCTCCCGCCGATTCGCCGGTGTCGCTGCTCGAGGGCATCGCCGACGGGCTGCGCGACGGCTGCCTCGCCCTCGCCGCCGGCTGCGGCGTCGTGGGCGGAGACCTCTCCGTCTCGCCCACGCTCACGATCGCCGTCACCGCGTTCGGCGACCTCGCCGGCCGGCCCCCCGTGCTGCGCTCGGGCGCCCGTGTCGGCGACGTCGTCGCGGTGTCCGGCGTGCTCGGACGGGCCGCGGCCGGACTCCGCCTGCTGTTCGACCGCGCTTCGACAGACGGACGACCGGATGCTGCGGCCGCCGCGACCCTGCGCGCCGCCGAACCGGCCCTCGTCTCGGCGCAGCTGGCGCCCACCCCGCCGATCTCCGACGGAGTGCTCGCGTCTCTCGCCGGCGCCACGGCGATGCTCGACCTGAGCGACGGTCTAGCGCTCGACGCCCGTCGGCTCGCCCGGGCGAGCGGGGTCGCCCTCGACCTCTCGGCCGCCGCGGTCGGCGACCGCGAGTCGCTCGATGGGGGAGAAGACCACAGCCTGCTCGCGACCTTCCCCGCGGGCACCGCGCTGCCGGGCGGCTTCCGCGCGATCGGCACCGTGGTCGAGGGCGAGGGCGTGCTGGTCGACGGCCAGCCCTACGACGAGCGCGGCGGGTGGGACCCGTACGAGCAGTGGTCGGGCCACGCGGGTTGAGCTAGCGGGCTACTCGACCCGCCCAGACTCCCGCGCCCACCACAGCGTCGTGTCGCCGTAGTCCTTGCGGCGCTCGAGCTCGAGGCCGGCCGGCCACGCCGGCTCCGGGCTGCGCGAGCTGCGTTCGAGCACGACCGTGGCGTCCGGCGCGACCCGCGGCGCGAGCAGCGAGAGGGTGTGCGCGAGCTCGGCCTCGCCGAGGTCGTACGGCGGGTCGAGGAACACCACGTCCCACGCGTCGCGCGACGGCGCGAGGAACGCGTCGACCGCCTGGCCCGAGGTGTCGATCGCGAGCGCGCTGCCGCGCGGCTTCGCCTTCAGCACCATCGAAGCGTTGGCCCGGCAGGCGGCGACCGCCGCCTTGCCCATCTCCACGAGCACGACCGACGCTGCACCGCGCGACGCGGCCTCGAGCCCGAGCGACCCGGTTCCGGCGTACAGGTCGACGACGCGCGCGCCGTCCAGGGCGCCGCGGGCGTCGAGCGCCGAGAAGATCGCCTCCCGCACGCGGTCGCTCGTGGGCCGGGTGCCCGTGCGCGGAACGGCGAGCGTGAGCGAACCGGCGAAACCGGAGATGATGCGGGTCATTGCCCCAACGGTACCGGGATTCCACGCGGCATCCGTAGTAGAGAGTCGACAAGCGGTTGGCGCGACCACCGCAGCATCCCGACAATCGGATCATGGCCAGCGTCGATCGTTCCCCCAAGCCCTCGTTCACCAAGGCACTCTTCGTCGGAAACACGCACTCCGAACTCGTGATGCCGTACCCGCTGCTCGAGGGAGCGGAGCGCGACAGGGTGAAAGCCCTCGCCGGCAGCGCCCGCGAATACCTCACCGAGACCTACGACCCGCGCAAGGCGGAGGCCGACCGTTGGGTGGGCGACGACACGATCCGCGACCTCGCCGAGCGCGGGCTCACCGGCCTGTTCGTCGACGAGCAGTACGGGGGACAGGGCCTCAGCCAGACCGGCTACTGCCGCGTGATGGAGGAGTTCGGCCGCGTCGACGGCACGCTCGCGGTCGTGATGGGCGTGCACCAGTCGATCGGCACCAAACCGATCTACCTCTACGGCACCGACGACCAGAAGGCGCGGTGGCTGCCCGACCTCGCCGCCGGCCGCAAGCTCGCCGCCTTCGTTCTCACCGAACCCAACGTGGGCAGCGACGCCTACAACCTTGAGACCTGGGCCGAGCGGCAGGGCGACGGCAGCTGGATCCTCAACGGCGAGAAGCGTTGGATCGGCAACGGCAGCAAAGACGTGCTCACGGTGTTCGCCCGCAGCGACCTCGGCCACGTCGCCCTCGTCGTCGAGAAGGGCACGGAGGGGCTCAGCACCGGACCGCGATTCGACACCCTCGGCCTCAAGGCCAACAACCTGCAGCGGGTGCACTTCGACAACGTGCGTGTGCCCGCCGAGAATCTGCTCGGCGAGCCGGGCGACGGGTTCCGCATCGCGATGAACACGCTCAACAACGGCCGCATGTCGATGGGCACCTCGATCGCGGGCGGCATGAAGACGTTCCTCGACTACACCCTCCAGCACGCCGAGTCGCGCGAACAGTTCGGGCGCAAGCTCCTCGACTTCGAGCTCGTCGAGGAGAAGGTTGCCTGGATGAACACCCAGATCTACGGGCTCGAATCGATGTCGTACCTCACGACCGGGCTCGTCGACCGCGGCGTCGCCGACTTCTCCCTCGAATCGGCGATGACGAAGGTCGCGGCCAGCGACGTGGGCTGGAAGGCGCTCAACAAGGCGTTCCAGGTGCACGGCGGCACCGCCTTCATGGACGACCACCCGCTGTCGAAGGCGCTGCGCGACTTCCGCATCTTCCCCATCTTCGAGGGGGCGAACGACGTGATGCGTGCCTACGTCGCGCTCAACGGCATCAAGGGGCTGAGCGAGGCGCTGCCCGACGTCCGGTCGCTCACCGTCGGCGCCCCGGCCAAGGCGATCGGCGTGCTCGCCCCCTACGTCGCCGAGCGCGTGAACCGGGCGCTGCGCCCGGAGAAGCTCGCGGGCGCCCACCCCGGGCTCGCGAAGCAGGTCTCCTCGGTCGCCGAACAGGTGGCGCACCTCCGCGACCGTGCCGAGGCGGCACTGCGCAAGCACGGCAAGAAGGTGCAGGAAAAGCAGCTGGTTCAGAAGAGACTGTCGGATGCGGCATCCGGCATCTATGCCCAGGTGGCGGTCATCGGCCGGGCCACCGCCGTCGCCGGACGCGACGGCGACCAGGCCTCGGCCGCCGAACGGTCGGTCGCGGTGAGCTTCTGCGAGAGCGCCGCGCGGCAGGTCAACCGCGAACTCCGCTCGCTCGAGATCAACTCCGACGCCGTCACGAAGCAGCACGGCGAGGCGGTGCGAGCGTCGAAGGGCTACGCCTTCGAGCTGTAGTCGTCTCGTGCCCTGAGCTTGTCGAAGGGCCAGTCTTGAGCTTGTCGAAGGGGCCGCGCCCAGACTCGGCACTTCGACAGGCTCAGCGCACGAACCCGGGTACCCTGCACCCATGCCCAGTAACTTCCGCAAGCCGTTCTCCGGACTGTGGCGCACGAGCAAGCCCGCGCCCGCGACCGAGATCCACGACCCCGTGGCCGAGGCGGTCGTAGAGCCCCGCTCGAGCATCATCAATAACGCGATCTACACCGACGGATGTCGCGTCGAGGTGCCCGACTCGCTCGCGGCGACCTACGCGGCTCTCGACCGTCACGACGGCTCGATGGCGTGGATCGGCCTCTACCGTCCCACCGCCGACGAACTGTCGTCTCTCGCCGAGCAGTTCGGGCTGCACGAGCTCGCGGTCGAAGACGCCGTGCTGGCGCACCAGCGGCCCAAGCTCGAGCGCTACGGCGACACGCTGTTCGTGGTGCTACGCGCCGCGCGCTACCTCGACGACGCCGAGGAGGTCGAGTTCGGCGAGCTGCACATCTTCATCGGCAAGAACTTCGTCATCACGGTGCGCCACGCCGAGTCGCCCGACCTCTCCGTCGTGCGCCGCCGCCTCGAGGAGTCGCCCGACCTGCTCGCGCGCGGCACCGAGGCCGTGCTGTACGCGATCCTCGATGCCGTCGTCGACGGCTACCAGCCGGTGGTCGCGGGCATCGCGAAAGACATCGACGAGATCGAGACGCAGGTGTTCGACGGCGACCCCGGCGTCTCGCGCCGCATCTACGAGCTGTCGCGCGAGGTCATCGACTTCCAGCGCGCGGCCCAGCCGCTCATCGGCATCCTCGACCAGATCTCGAGCGGCTTCAGCAAGTACAGCATCACCGAAGACCTCCAGCAGTACCTGCGCGACGTCGCCGACCACGTCGCCCACGTCAACGAGCGCGTCGACGAGTTCCGCATCCTGCTGCGCGACATCCTGACGGTCAACGCCACGCTCGTCGCGCAGCGCCAGAACGACGACATGCAGAAGGTCACCGAGTCGAGCAACCGGCAGGCCGTCGAGGCGCGCAAGATCTCGGCCTGGGCGGCCATCCTCTTCGCCCCGTCGCTCGTCACGGGGATCTACGGCATGAACTTCAAGTTCATGCCGGAGCTCGACTTCACCTGGGGCTATCCCGTAGCCCTCATCCTCATGGCGGGGGTGAGCGGGGCGCTGTTCGTGGCGTTCAAGAAGCTCAAGTGGCTGTAGGGCCGTACCCTTGTACCCGTGACTTCCCCGCTCGACGAGCCGCTCAAGAAAGCGCTCGGACCCCGCACGAGCGCAGCGCTCGCGAAGGGGCTCGGGCTGAAGACGGTGGGCGACCTGCTGAGTCACTACCCGCGCCGCTACATCCGTCGGGGTGAACTGACCGAACTCACCCACCTGCCGCTCGACGAGAACGTCACCATCGTCGCCGAGGTGCTCGAGGTGCGGCAGCGCTCGATGCAGGCGCGCAAGGGCTCGATCCTCGAGGTCAAGATCAGCGACGGCAAGGGCGTGCTCACCCTCACGTTCTTCAACCAGGCGTTCCGTAAAGACGAACTGTTGCCGGGCGTGCGGGGCATCTTCGCCGGCAAGATCGGCGAGTACCGCGGCGCGCTGCAGCTCACCCACCCCGACTACGAGCTGTTCGACGACCCCGCCGTGCCCGGCGCGACCGGCGCCGAGATCGACGAGGCCGCGCGCCGGTTCCTCGAGAACCTCGTGCCGATCTACCCCGCGACCGCGTCGATGACGAGCTGGCAGATCCAGAAGGCTGTGGCGGTCGTGCTCGACACCCTGCCGCCGCTGCCCGACCCGGTTCCGGCGGCGATCCGCACGCGGCGCAAGCTGATGAGCTACGAGCGCGCGGTGCAGAGCATCCACCGCCCGGCGACCGACGCCGAATGGGGCGGCGCACGCAAGGCGCTGCGGTTCCAGGAGGCATTCGTGCTGCAGGCGGCGCTGCTGCAACAGCGTGCGAAGCTGCGCGAGGTGGCGTCGACGTCGCGGCTGCCGGGGAAGCTCCTCGCCGAATTCGATGCCGCGCTGCCGTTCACGCTCACCGGCGACCAGCGGCACGTGGGCGACGACATCTTCATGGACCTCGCCGGCGGCACACCGATGAACCGGCTCGTGCAGGGCGAGGTGGGGTCGGGCAAGACCCTCGTGGCGTTGCGGGCGATGCTCGCGGTGGCGGAGTCGGGCGGCCAGTCGGCGCTGCTCGCCCCGACCGAGGTGCTCGCCCAGCAGCACCTGCGTTCGATCGTGAAGACCCTCGGCCCCGACCTCGCGGCGAAGCTGCGCCCCACCCTCGTCACCGGCCAGCTCTCGGTGCCGGAGAAGCGCAAGGCGCTGCTCGCGGCGGTGTCGGGTTCCGCGCGCATCGTGGTCGGCACGCACGCCCTGCTCGGCGACAACGTCGGCTTCTTCGACCTCGGGCTCGTGGTCGTCGACGAGCAGCACCGGTTCGGTGTCGACCAGCGCGAGGCACTGCGGCTCAAGGGCGCCACCCCGCCGCACGTCGTCGTGCTGACGGCGACCCCGATACCGCGCACCGTCGCGATGACGGTGTTCGGCGACCTCGACATCTCCACCATCGCCGAGCTGCCCGGCGGTCGCGTGCCGATCAAGAGCTTCGTGGTCTGGAACAAGCCCCTCTACGACCGCGTCTGGGTGCGTGCGGCCGAGGAGATCGCGCAGGGACGCCAGGTCTTCGTGGTGTGCCCGGCAATCGACCCGGCCGACACCGATCCCGACCCCGAACTGCTCGACGGGGATCCCGCTGCGACGGGCTCGGCCGCCGGTGCCGCCAAACGCCCGATCGCCAACGTGACGGATACGACCGTCGAACTGCGGGCCAACCCCGCGCTCGCCGGCCGTCGCATCGAGACGCTGCACGGACGCATGACGAGCGAGGAGAAAGACCGCGTCATGCAGGACTTCGCGGCGGGACGCATCGACGTGCTCGTCGCGACGACGGTGATCGAGGTCGGCGTCGACGTGCCGAACGCGAGCACCATGGTGATCCTCGACGCCGACCGGTTCGGCGTCTCGCAGCTGCACCAGTTGCGCGGCCGGGTGGGCCGTGGCGGGGTGCCGAGCGTCTGCCTGTTCGTGACCCACGCGGAAGGCGACAGCATCGCCCGCGAGAGGGTCGAGGCAGTGGCATCCACGCTCGACGGCTTCGAACTCGCCCAGAAAGACCTCGAGCTGCGGCGAGAGGGCGACGTGCTCGGCAACACCCAGTCGGGCGGGCGCTCGAGCCTCCGACTGCTGCGGGTCGCGAAGGACGGCGAGCTGATCGCCGAGGCGCGCGACCTCGCCTCCGCCGTGCTCGAGGTCGACCCGACCCTGCAGGACTACCCCGAGTTGCGCGACGCGCTCGCCCGGCGTCTCGACGCCGAGGCCGAGGCGTTCCTGTCGAAGAGCTAGGCGCCGGGCACCGACGGCTTCGCGAGCAGGTCGGCCGTGTCGTCGGTGTCCCCGGCGGAGAGCGGGGCCGGGCGTGAGCGCCGCTGGTAGCTCGCCACCAACACTCCCGCGACGACGGCCGCGCCGGCGAGCAGCTCGGTGAGGTCGATGATCTCGCCGAACGCGATCCACGACGCGAGCACGCCCACGACGGGCACGAGCATCGAGAACGGGGCGACCGTGCTCGACGGGTAGCGCTTGAGCAGGCCGTTCCAGATGCCGTAGCCGACGAGGGTCGCGATCACGACGACGTAGAGCAGGCCGAGCACGGCGGGCAGTGCATCGAGGGTGAACGCGGTGGCGAGGCTGTCGCCGATGCGCTCGGGACCCTCGACGAACAGCGAGATGACGAGCATCGGCAGCGGGGGGATGACCGACATCCACAGGGTGAGGTGCAGGGCGTTCGGCGCCTGCGCCTTGCGCGTCGAGACGTTGCCGATCGCCCAGCCGAGCGCGCCGCACAGCGTCAGCAGTACGGGCAGCACCGCGGCGACCTGCGAGCGGTGCACCGCGATGGCCGCGAGTCCGAGCACCGCGATCGCGATGCCGACCGCCTGCCGCGGGCCGATCTTCTCGCGCAGCCAGATGCCCGCGATGATCACGGTGAACGGAGCCGACGCCTGCAGCACGATCGAGGCGAGCCCGGCCGGCATGCCGGCTTCCATGCCGAGGTAGAGGAAGGCGAACTGCATGGTGCCGATGCCCAGCCCGACACCGAGCAGCCAGCGGAACGGCACCTTCGGACGCGGGATGAAGATCAGCGTCGGGATGGCGATGATCGCGAACCGCAGCGCCACCATGAACAGGGGAGGGAAGTGGTCGAGCGCGAGCGCCGTGGCCGGGAAGTTCACGCCCCAGCAGACGGCGACGAGCAGGGCGAGCAGGCGGTGGCGCAGGAGCATGTGACCATGCTCGCGGAAAAGACCATGAAGGACCAGCGCAGGAACATGCATGGTCTTTGTAGACTGCCTTCATGGATGTCGGCCAGCTCGCCTTACTGCGCGAATTGCACGATCGCGGGAGTGTCACCGAAGTCGCCGACGCGCTCGGCAAGTCGCCGAGCGCGGTGTCGCAACAGCTGAAGACGCTGCAGCGGCAGGTCGGGGTCGAACTCGTCGAACGCGTCGGCCGGGGGGTGCGGCTCACCGACGCCGGCCGGGCCCTCGCGGAGGCCTCGGTGCGGATCGCGACGGCGATGGCCGAGGCGGAGGCGACGTGGAACGCGTACCGCGGCGCCGCCACCGGTACCGTGCGGGTGGCGTCGTTCCAGTCGGCATCGGAGCTGCTCGTGCCCGGCATCCTCACCCGCATGTCCGCCCACCCGGCGATCCGGGTCGAGTTCCACGACCGCGACGTGTCTCAAGACGACTTCGCGTCTCTCGCCGCCGACTTCGACATCGTGGTCGCCCACCGCTCCGACGACGTGCTGCCGCCCGAGCGCTCGGTATTGCGGGTCGTGCCCCTCGTGCGGGAGCCGCTCGACGTGGGGGTCGCGCTCGACCATGCGCTCGCGGGGCGCGAAAGGGTGACGGTCGACGACGTGATCGGCGAACCGTGGATCGGCGTGCCCGTCGACTACCCCATCGACCGGGTGCTGGCGGCGATGGCGGTGAGCGCGGGGCTCCCGGCTCGCGTCATCCACCGGTCCACCCACCTGCCGCTCATCGAGAATCTGGTCGCGACCGGGCACGGCATCGCGCTGTTGCCCCGGCACACCTCGCGAGGACGGGCCGCGGGCCGCTTCCGGCTGCTGCCGCTCGCGAACGTGCGGGCCGGGCGCCACATCGAGGCGCTCATGCGCCCGGACCGGGCCGAACGCCTCGCCGTGCGCGTGGTGCTCGACGCGTACGTGGCCGAGGCGGGCCAGTACGACGAGTCGCCGGGGAGCGGGGTTCGGTAACGAATCGGTAACACGGAGCGGTTAGGGTGAAGGCATGAAGAGGATCGCCGTTGTTCCTGGATCGTTCGACCCCGTCACGCTGGGGCACCTGGATGTGATCGAACGGGCCGCGGGCCTCTTCGACGAACTCCACGTGCTGGTCGTGCACAATCCGGGCAAGACCGCGTTGCTGCCCATCGCGCAGCGTGTCTCGCTGATCGAGCAGGCGGTCGCCGAGGCGCAGCTGCCCACCAACATCGTCGTCACGAGCTGGAGCGTCGGACTGCTCGTCGACTACTGCACCGACGTCGGTGCGAGCGTGCTCGTGAAGGGCATCCGGTCGCAGATCGACGTGGCCTACGAGACGCCGATGGCGATCGTGAACCGCGACCTCGCCGGCGTCGAGACCATCTTCATGCTGCCGAACCCGGCGCACGCCCACGTGTCGAGCTCGCTCGTGCGCCAGGTGGCGTCGCTCGGCGGAGACGTGCGCCCGTACGTGCCCGCCGCGGTGGCCAACTACCTGCAGCACTAGCTTCACCGCGTATTCGCCGGTCGGATACGGTGAATTCGGATGACGCGCAGCGGCCGTCCACCGCGGCATCCGCATCGCACGAGAGAATGGACCGATTCGCGCGGAAGCCTGCGCGTCGTGAACGAGGAGCAGATCGTGGCATCGAAATCCGACAAGAAGGCCGTCGATAAGGCATTGGACAAGGCGAAGAAGGCCGCCGCGGTTGCGATCGACCAGGAGGCCGGCACGGAGTCCGGTGCGTCGAAGGTTGACGCAAAGAAGAACGACGCCAAGAAGAACGACGCCAAGAAGAGCGACGCGAAGAAGAGCGACGCGAAGAAGAACGACGCCAAGAAGAGCGACGCGAAGAAGAGCGACGCGAAGAAGGCCGACGCCAAGAAAGCCGACGCGTCGAAGGTCGACGTCACGAAGGCCGACGCTGAGAAGTCGCAGAAGAAAGCCGACGCGAAGAAGGCCGACGCCAAGAAGGCCCAGAGAAAGGCCGACCTCAAGGCCGAGGCCGTGTTCTTGAAGAAGTCGCTCGCCGCCGACAAGATCGCCGCAGACAAGGCGGCCGCGAAGGCGAAGAAGGAGCTCAAGAAAGAGCGCGAGCTCGTGGCGAAGAAGCTGCTCAAGGCCAAGGAGCGCGCCGAGCAGCTCGCGAAGGCCGACGAGAAGCGCATCAAGAAGCTGGCGAAGGAGAAGCGGGCCCTCGTCGAAGAGATCGCGGCCACGGTCGAGCTCGAGGCGAGCAAGCTGGTGAAGGCCGCCGCGGCGAAGCCCGCCACGCCCGAAACCACCGCGTCGAAGACGGCCGCGCCGAAGGCCGCCGCGCAGCGCCGGCAGCGGTCGAAGAAGCCGACCGCATCCATGCCGGACGCGCCGGCGCCGAGCGTGCCGATCGCCCCGCGGGCACCCGCGGCCCGCGGCGCCGTGCGGGGCGCGCTCCGACCGCGCACCGGCACCTCGGCCGTGCGCGCGAGCACGGAGCCCTCGGAATCGTGGACCATGGTGGCGCTGCGCACCCACGCCGGTGCGACCGGCGTCACGGGCTACTCGCGACTGAACAAGGCCGAGCTGCTCGCGAAGCTGCGCGGCACCGACTCGCTCGAGTAGCCGCTCACGGAAGGCCCGGGCAGGGCGAGCGGCACGCGGAAGAACACCTGCAGCCGGGCCGGCGTCGGTCGAGCAATGGTGCACGCACGATTCGTCCGGTCGACAACGAAACCGATGCAAACGCTCAGTAGGAGTGCGTGCCTCGGCAGGCGTCGAAGACGTAATCGGGGGATGAGGGCGTCGTGAGGTCGCGGTCGCGCAGGATCGTGGATGTCGCGGCCGCGGGATCGGCGCACGCGTCGGCGAACTCGCCCCGCAGGTCGTCGGAGTACTCGATGTCGATCACGTGCGAGCCGTAGACGTCGGAGTAGGCGCCGCACTCGTAGAAGCGGTAGCACTCCTCGGCGACCGCGAAGTCGAAACCGGCTTCGTCGCGCCCGCGCTCGCCGAGTTCGGCCGAGTTCTTCTGGGCGATCGCGAGGCCCGCGGCGTGCACGCGCGTCGCGAACAGCGTGGCGAGGGCGATCGCGTCGTCCTCGGTGAGGGCGCCGCCCGAGCGGGAGTAGCTGTCGAGGTTGTCGATCTCGACGGCGTCGAACCCGCCGACGGCGCAGCGGTCGAGCGTGACCCCGACGATGTCGGCGATCCGGTCGCGTTTGTCGGCGGTCGAGGTGTCGACGATGAGTTCGTCGGGCCAGTTCTCGTCGATCACGGGTTCGCCGTCGTTCTGCAGCACGAGGTCGGCGTGGTCGGTGAGCCATTCCTCGCGGTCGGCGGGCTGGGTCTGGAAGCCGTTGACGTAGCAGATCGAGTAGAGGCCGGGCGCGGGATCGTCGCTGCTGTCGCGGGATACCCCCACGACCCCCTCCGGCGGTGTGTAGGCGCCGCCGAGTTGGTAGTCCACGACGCCGGGCGGCGGCAGCCGCACGGCACCGGCGGGAGCCGCAGCCGGCGCCGCCCGCTCCGTGGCGACCGGGGCGGCCGTCCCCGGCTGCGCCGCGCACCCGGACAGCACGAGCACGGCGACGAGGGCGGCGGCGGCCCGCGGGGTCTTCATGCTGCCAGCTTGCCCGAACCGCACGGATTCTGCTCGGAACGCGCACACGAGTGCGTGGTTCGCCCGCGTGATCGCCACGCCGACAGACGGCAACGCAGTGTTGCTCACCACCCACGACCGCTCGCTGCCCCGGGCAGCCTCGATCTGGGGGAGCGCCGGGCGCCCTAGCGACGTCTCCCGTGCCGGTCGTCGCTAGCTGAGGCCGGCGAGGGCGCGCGACGCGGAGACGAAAGTCTCGCGCATGGCGTCGGGCCCGTCGAGGTAGCCGCCGACCAGGGCGGCGTCGCGCAGCAGCACGAGGGCGCGTGCACCCGAGTCCGGATCGGGCCGCGACGCCGCGGAGAGAGCTTCGGTCAGGGTGCGCTGGAACCACGAGCGGTGGGCGCGGATCGCGATGCGCACCGGGCTCTCCGGGTCGGGGTACTCGGCGGAGGCGTTGATGAAGGGGCAGCCGCGCGTGTGGTTGTAGGTCACGTCGTCGGCGATGCCCTGGATGATGAGCTCGAGTAGCTCGTCCGGGCTGGTCTCGCGGGCGAGCACCTCCGAGACGAAGCGGCGGATCGAGCTGTCTTCGCGCGCGAGGTAGGCCTCGACGAGGTCTTCCTTGCTCGGGAAGTGCCGGTAGAACGTGGCCCGGGTCACTCCCGCCGTGAGCACCACCCGGTCGACGCCGACCGAGTGGATGCCCTCGCGGTAGAAGAGCTCGGATGCCGTGGAGAGCAGACGCTCGCGGGCCTCGGAGGGCCGCTTTTCCACGAGGAGGGTGCTGGACATAGCCACACCGTACCGGAACGTTCGTTCTGGCGGGGTTACGCCGTGTCGTGTCTCCCGGCACCGGTGCGCAGCGACCAGAGCACGCCGATGGCGGCGGCGCCGAACATGGCCGTCGTGGCGGCGATGATCGCGACATCCGGGCGCACGATCGACTGGCCCGAGAGGGCCTGCACGGTGACGACCACGAGCACTCCCGCGTAGAGCGCGGTCAGCACGGCGACGATTCGCGCGCGCACGGCGGCGTCACGCAGCCTGCGGATCTTCGACGACGCGGCTTCGAGCGCGATCGCCGCGAGCGGGAGCACCTGCAGCGCGTGCATGCCGACGAAGTGCGGGATGCGCAGGTCGCCCGCCACGGTGCTCCAGCCGAGCACCGGGAGTCCCGGCCCGCCGTCGGCGAGCCCGACCGTGTGGGCGCCGACGATGCCGCGGTAGTCGGCCATCTGCGCCGCCGTGGGAGAGGTCATCAGGAAGGCGAGGGCCATCCCGACGAGCGCGATCACGAATCCGGCGCGGATGGCGGTGGCCCTGGCGCGGTCGCCGAGCGGCGTGCGCAGCAGGGGGATGGCGACGGGCAGCGCCGCGGCCCAGACGATCGAGATCGACACGGCCATGATCGCCCAGAGCACGGTCGCGAACGGGGTGTCCACCGTGAAGTGGCTCGTGCGGCCCACGGCAGCGGCGCCCACGATGATGACGGCCTCGACCAGGAGGAACACGGCCGAGACCGTGCCCGCCCACCACGCGAGTCGGCCACCGCGGCGAAGCAGCCCGATGAGCCACGACAGGGTGACCGAGTAGACGGCGATCGAGATCGCGAACTTCAGCGGCTTGGCCCACAGCGGGGCGCCGGTGATGACGCGCGGGTCGACCACGAGGCCGACGATGCTCACGACGGCGAGGGCGACCATGGCCACCGCGAGCCAGGCGAGCGGGCGGTGCCACGCGACGCGGGCGAGCATCACTCGCCCGATCCGTAGCGCTGCGACGTGACGTGCTCCTGCGCGACGCGGCGGAGAGCGGCGAAGAGCGCGTCGCCGAGCACGGTGCCGACGACCATCGTCTCGACCTGCGCGTCGCGGTCGGCGCGGGTGGCGATCTCGTCGAGGTCGGCCTCCGCTGCCGCGAGGGCGGCGGCGGCGTACGCGGAGTACCAGCCGCGGTCGTCGGTCTGGCCCGATCCCTCGAAGGCAGCGATCACGCGCGCCGCCGCGGCCCGGCCCGGGTTCGTCGGCAGGTAGTGCCAGCCGTCGAGCAGCGCGTCTACCTGCGCGAGCCGCTCGTCGTCGGGCGCTGCGGGCTCGGCCGCGGGGGAGACCGTGGCCTGGGCTACCTCGAACGTCTCGGCGAGCCCGAGGTCGGAGTCCAGAGCCTCGATGACCCGACGGGCGGATGCCACGCTCAGGCCGCCCACGTCGACGATCGCGCGGATCAGCCGGAGGCGCCGCACGTGCTCGTCGTCGTACGCCGCCTGGTTGGGCTCGGTGCGCTCGCCCGCGGGCAGCAGCCCCTCACGCAGGTAGAACTTGATCGTCGCGACGGGAACCCCACTCGCGGTACTCAACTGTGCCATCTTCATAATGGAGAGTATAGCTATCCGATACCGCAACTGTCTATACCTATTGCACTCGGCCCCGCCCCGACAGTGGGAGTATGGAGCAATGACTGGACTGCAGATCGGCTACGCCGCGATGCTCGAGCAGTTCCATCCGACGGAAGCGGTCGCGCTCTCGGCCTATGCAGAACAGCACGGGTTCTCGGGCGTCATGGCCGCCGACCACTTCCAGCCGTGGGTTCCCCAGCAGGGGCAGAGCGCCTTCGTCTGGAACGTGCTCTCGGCGATCGGCGAGCGGACCACGGGCGACATGGGGCCGGGAGTCACTGCGCCCACCTTCCGCTGGCACCCCGCGATGGTGGCGCAGGCATCGGCCACGCTCGCCGCGATGTACCCGGGCAGGCACTGGCTCGGCCTCGGCTCGGGCGAAGCGCTCAACGAGCACATCGTCGGACAGTACTGGCCCGAGGCGCCGGAACGCATCAACCGCATGTTCGAGGCGATCGACATCATCAAGAAGCTGTTCGCGGCGTCGCTCGCAGGCAAGGACACCAAGCACTCCGGCCAGTTCTTCAAACTCGAGTCCACCCGGTTGTGGACCATGCCCGAGGTCGCGCCGGAGATCCTCGTCGCCACCGCAGGCCCGGTCACCGCGAAGCGCGCGGGCAAATCGGTCGACGGTCTCATCACCGTCGGCGCCCCGCTCGAGAAGATCGCCGGGCTCTTCGCCCGGTTCGACGAGGGCGCGCGCGAGGCCGGCAAGAAGCCCGAGACGATGCCGCGCGTGCTGCAGCTGCACCTCAGCTGGGCCCCGACCGACGAAGAGGCGATGCGCAACGCGCTCGTCGAGTGGCCGAACGGCGGCATGAGGTTTCCCAAGTCCGACATCCGCTCCCCGTACGAGCTCGAACAGATGGCGAAGCTCGTGCGGGCCGAAGACTTCGAGGGCCGCATGGTGATCGACTCCGACCCCGACGTGCACCGCGCCGCGATCCAGCGCTACGTCGACCTCGGCTTCGACCGCATCTACCTGCACAACGTCGGACGCAACCAGCGCGAGTGGATCGACGTGTTCGGTCGCGACGTGCTCCCGGCGCTGAAGCGCTGACCGCCGTGCTCTCCGTCTACGCAGCATCCGGGGTTCCCGAGATCCACCCGGGCGACGACCTCGCGGCCATCCTCGGCGACGCCCTCGACGGCCTGCTCGCCGACGGCGACATCGTCGCCGTCACGAGCAAGATCGTGTCGAAGGCCGAGGGGCGCGTCGTGCGCGCGGCCGACCGCGAGCAGGCGATCACCGACGAGACCGTGCGGGTGGTCGCGACCCGCGCCCACCCCGGCGGGGTCACCCGCATCGTCGAGAACCGCCTGGGCATGGTCGCGGCGGCCGCGGGCGTCGACTCGAGCAACACGGCCGCGGGCACGGTGCTGCTGCTGCCGCTCGACCCCGACGCGTCGGCGCTCCGGCTGCGCACGGCGCTCGAGGAGAGGTTCGGCCTGCGCATCGGCGTCGTCGTCACCGACACCCTCGGCCGGGCGTGGCGCGAGGGCCAGACCGACGTCGCGATCGGCAGCAGTGGCGTGCGGCTGCTCGACGACCTGCGCGGAACCCTCGACTCGCAGGGCCGCAGGCTCGACGTGGCGCTGCCCGCGGTCGGAGACGAGATCGCGGCCGCGGCCGACCTCGTGAAGGGCAAGGCCGGCGCGCTGCCCGTGGCGGTCGTGCGCGGGCTCGCCCGCCTACTCGACCGGGATGCGCCCGGTGCCCGCGTGCTCATCCGCCCCGCGGAGAACGACATGTTCCGGCTCGGCACCGACGAGGCCTGGCGGGCCGGGTACGAGGCCGGTCGGGCCGCGGCCGCGGCGGCCCCTGAGCCTGCCTCGGCCCCTGAGCTTGTCGAAGGGCCCGAGCCCTCCCCGGTCCCTGAGCCCGTCGAAGGGCCGCCCCACTCCCGCTCCTCCGCCCGGGCCGCCATCGGCCGGGCCGCCGTCGAGCAGTTCGAGTCCCGGCCGCGCGACACCGGCATCCGCAAGACCGGCAAGCCGGTGGCCGAGAGCCACGTCGCCGAACCGACGCGCGAGTGGATCGTCGTCGTGCCGGTCAAGGGCTCGGCCGACGCGAAGTCGCGACTGGGCGACGGCTACCCCGAGCGCGCCGACCTCGCGCTCGCGATCGCCCTCGACACGGTCGAGGCGGCGCTCGCCGCGAGCGCCGTCGCCGGGGTGGTCGTGGTCACGACAGCCGCCGTCGCGGGAGACTTCGACGACCTCGACGCCCTCGTGGTGATCGAGGAACCGGGCGCGGGACTCGCGGGAGCGATCGCGGCCGGAATCGCCCTCGCGTCCGAACTGGGGGCCCCCGGCCGCGGCACCGCCGTGTTGCTCGGCGACCTGCCCGCGCTCGTGCCGGCAGAACTCGACGCCGCCCTCGCCCTGGCCGCGGCCCACGACCGGGCGCTGGTTCCCGACGCCGACGGCACGGGGAGCGTGCTGGTCACCGCCGCCGACGGCGCCACCCACGCCACCGCGTTCGGCCCCGGATCCCGCGCGGCCCATGTCGCCGCGGGCTACGTCGAACTCGACCTGCCGGCAGGCTCCGGGCTGCGCACCGACGTCGACACCCGCGACCGCCTGGCCGAGCTCGAGCCCCGGCTCGGGCCGCGGACGCGCGCCGCCCTCGGGCTCGGCTGAGCCGTGTCGAGGTCGGCCCGCTAGCCGAGCGCGAGTGCGTCGGCGGCGAGCCGTGCGCTCGTGGCCGCGTCGCGCATCCAGAGCGGTACCGCGCGGGCGTCGATGCCCGCCGCCTCGAGCGCTGGCACCGCCGCGGCATCCGATTCGTCGACGAGCCAGGCGTCGAGCAGTCCGCCCGCCGAGCGGGCGCCGTAGTGCATCGCCACCGCCGCGGCCGAGGTCTCGACGCCGATCGCCGACAGGCACGCGTCGGCCATGCCGCGCACGACCGACCCCGCGATGATCGGCGAGACCCCGACCACGCGTGCGGGCGTCGCGGCGAGGGCCTCGCGAATGCCCGGGATGCCGAGGATCGTGCCGATCGACACGACCGGGTTCGAGGGCGCGACGATTACGACGTCGGCGGTCGCGATCGCGTCTACGACGCCGGGAGCGGGAGCGGATGTCTCGACCCCGCGCTGCACGAACCCGAGGGCCGGTTCGGCCGCCCGCAACCGGGTCCACCACTCCTGGAAGTGCAGTTCGCCGCCGTCGACCAGCACCTGGGTCTCCACCTCGTCGTCGGTGGCGGGGATGAGCCGCACCCCGAGGTCCCAGCGTCCGGCGATCCGGTCGGTGACGGCGCTGAGCGCGAGCCCGGAGCGCAGCAGGTGGCTGCGCGTCAGGTGCGTGCCGATGTCGAGGTCGCCCAGCGTGAACCACGGCCAGCCGACACCGTAGGCGCGCAGTTCGCCGCTCACCCGTTCGGTCTCGCCGACCCGACCCCAGCCGCGTTGCTCGTCGTTCTCTCCCGCGAGGGTGTACATGATCGAGTCGAGGTCGGGGGCGATGCGCAGGCCCGTGAGCCACATGTCGTCGCCGGTGTTCACGATGGCGGTGATCTCGGTGCCGGGCATCGAGGCCCGCACCTCGTCACGCAGTCCGCGGAGGAAACGGGCGCCGCCGACGCCGCCTGACAGTACGGTGATCTTCATCCGCCCCACGATACGCGGCACGATAGCACCGCGCGGGGCGACGCGTGCACCGCGAATTCGCAGGATTACATAGCGCCGAGTTCTGACACACTCATAGGGTGAACAGCATCGTAGGGCAGTTCGAATCGGGACACGACGCCGTGTCCGAAGCGGGGCAGCCCGAAATGAGCAACGAGGACTTCTACCGCGCGAGCCGCGCGATCGTCGATTCCGTCGAGACGGTGATCGACGGCAAGCGCGAGGCGATCGAGATGGCGCTCACCGTCATCCTCGCCGAGGGACACCTCCTCATCGAGGACGTGCCGGGGGTCGGCAAGACGATGTTGGCGCGGGCGCTCGCCAAGAGCCTCGACAGCTCCGTCTCCCGCATCCAGTTCACTCCCGACCTCTTGCCCTCCGACATCACCGGGGTATCGATCTACAACCAGGTCGAGCGCGAGTTCGAGTTCAAGCCGGGGCCGGTGTTCGCCAACCTCGTGATCGGCGACGAGATCAACCGCGCGAGCCCGAAGACGCAGTCGGCCCTCCTCGAGTGCATGGAGGAGAAGCAGGTGACGGTCGACGGCACGACCTACCCGCTCGCCACGCCGTTCACCGTCGTCGCCACCCAGAACCCGATCGAGATGGAGGGCACGTACGCCCTCCCCGAGGCGCAGCGCGACCGCTTCATGGCCCGCGTCTCGATGGGCTACCCCGACTCCAACGCCGAGATCGCGATGCTGCGTTCCCGCGAGACGAGCAGCCCGCTCGACGACGTCGTGCCCGTCGTCTCGAGCGGCGACCTGGCCGCGATGATCGTGACGGCGCGCACCGTCTTCGTCAGCCAGGCCGTGGAACAGTACGTCGTGCGCATCGCGCAGGCCACCCGCAGCGACCCGGAACTGCGCCTCGGCGCGAGCCCCAGGGCCACCCTCCAGCTCGTGCGTGCGGCGAAGGTGCGTGCGGCGCTCGACGGCCGCGAGTTCGTGCTCCCCGACGACATCAACGCGATCGTCGTGCCCGTGCTCGCCCACCGGCTCATAGCGGCGAACCGGTCGGGCGGTGTCGCCCGGGCGAGCGTCGCCGAGATCCTCGCCCGGATCGTGTCCAACACCCCCGTGCCGCTCGGCGCCGGCGGCCCGCTCGGCCGCTCGGTCTAGCCGGATGGCCGCTGCGGGCGCTCGACGCGCGACCGGCCTGTCGAGGCGCGGGTGGGCGCTCCTCGCCGCGGCCATCGTGCTCTTCGTCGCCGCGTACGTGGTCGGCAACGCGCAGCTGCTGTTCGTGGCCTGCCTGCTCGCGATCCTCGTCGGTCTGTCGTTGCTGCTCGTGCGGTTCCGCTCGCCCGCGCTCACGGTGGCACGACGGTTCGACCTCGACGTCGTGTCGGTCGGGGCCCCGGTGACCGTCTCGGTCGAGGTCACGAACGACACCGCCGGTCGCAGTTCGAGCGCGTCCTGGCACGACCGGCTGCCGTGGCCGCCCGGCAGGAGCGAGTCGTCGAAGCTCCGCGCGCTGCCTCCCGTGCGGTACTCGCCGGCCGGCACCGCCCGGCTCGAGTACGTGCTGCACCCGCCCCGTCGCGGCGTCGTCGGGATCGGTCCGCTCGTGGTCGAACGCGCCGACCCCTTCGGCCTCACCCGTAACGACAGCGTGATGGGGGAGTCGCGCGAGCTGGTGGTCGCCCCTCGCGTCGCCGACCTCTCCGGCAGCGGGTTCTCGCTCGCGGGAGGCGACGGCTCGGTGCGCGCGAGCCGACGCAACGCCGCGGGCAACAACGACGACGTGATGACCCGCGAGTACCGGCGGGGCGACGCCCTCAGGCGTGTGCACTGGCGCGCGACCGCGCGCGCGGGCGACCTGATGGTGCGGCAGGAAGAAGAGAGCAGCTATCCGACGGCGCGGCTCGTGGTCGACACGAGGCAGAGCGGCTACCCGTCGCCGACGGGCGACGACTTCGAATGGGTGCTGTCGATGGTCGCGTCGCTCGGCGTGCACCTCGTCGGGTCGGGTTTCGTCGTGCAGGTGCGCGAGACGGGCTCGCCGCAGCTGGTCGCCCCCGTCGAGACGGGAGGCGGCACCGGCCACGACATCGACTTCCTCACGAGCCTCGCGAGCGCGCGGCTCGTCGGCGACACGGGGGTGGGCGCGCCGCCGATCGCCGACGCCGACCTGCGCGGGCCGATATTCGCGGTGCTCGCCCGGCCCACCGAGAACACGGTTCGGTGGATCGCGAGCCAGCGGGCCCAGCACGAGAACGGCATCGCGCTCCTGGTCGACGAACCCGGCTCGCCGGCCTCCGAGTCGCTCGCGCGCGCCGGCTGGACCTGCATCGCCGTGAAAACGACGGATGACCCGGCCGCCGTCTGGGCCGCGGCGCTCGACGACGACCCGCACGACGACCGCGCGCGGGCACGGTACGGGGACGACCGATGAGCGGGCGGGCGGGGAGGCCGGCGCGGGGCCGCGCGGCACGGCGCCAACCCATCCCGACCGTGTGGCAGAGCCTCGCGACGGGTCTCGCCATCGTCGTCGCGCTCGGCGGGTTGAACCGGCTGCTCGCACCCGGCGCCTGGTGGGTGGGCTCGGCGCTGGTCGCGGTCGTCGTCGTGGCCGCCATCGGTGCGGCGCGCTACGCCCTGCGCCGCGCGATCGTCCCCACCGCCGTCGGCGTCGTCGCACTCGTCGCCGTGCTCACCCTGGTCTTCGCCGCCGACACCGCCGTGCTCGGGATCGTGCCGACGCCGGGTACCCTCGCCCGCTTCGCCGACCTGCTGCGCGACGGGGGCGTATCCATCCAGGAGCAGGGCGTGCCGGCCGACGCCGTGCAGGGGATCCTGTTCATCCTCGCCGTCGGTGCGGGCGTCGTGGCCATCGTCGTCGATGCGCTCACGATGGTGGCGAGGTCGCCTGTGCTCGCGGGGCTCCCGCTGCTCGCGATCGTGCTCGTGCCCGGGTTCATCGACCCCGAGTACTCCGACCCGGTGTACTTCGTGCTGGCCGCGGCCGCGTGGCTGCTGCTGGTCTACGCCGCATCCACCCGCACCCAGCCCGGCGTCGCATTCGGGGTGGCGGCGGCCGCGCTCGTCGCCGCGCTCGTCGTGCCCATCGCGCTTCCCGCCGTCGAACCCGCCGACAGCTCGGCGGCGGGGGAGGGCTACGCCACCGGGCTCAACCCGATCATCGACCTCGGCAACGACCTCCGGCGGGACGCGCCGGTGGTCGCGCTCACCTACTCCACCACCGCCGTCGACCGGCAGTACCTGCGCATGACCACGCTCGACGACTTCACCGACGCCTCGTGGGAGCCCAGCGTCGGAACCGGCGACGACGAGACCCGACCGTCGGCCATCGCGACCGCCCCCGGTCGCGGCACCTCGGTGCCCGTCGTCACGAGCACCACCACGATCAAGGTCGGCAACGTGCGCGGCCGATGGCTCCCCGTACCGTACGCGCCCCGCAGCGTCACCGGGCTCGTCGGCTCGTGGACCTGGGACCCGGAGACCCTCAACGTGCGCACCGAGCGTTCGAGCGTGCGCGGCCAGGAATACGTCGTGGCGACCGAGGCCGCCGCGCCCACGAGCGACCAGCTGCGCGTCGCCGACCCCGTCGTCGCTCCCGACCTCGCGAAGTACCTGGCGCTGCCCGAGAGCCTGCCGCCCATAGTGGTGTCGGAGGCTCTAGCCGCGGTCGGCGGCGCCACCACCAACTACGACAAGGCGCTCGCGCTGCAGGAGTACTTCCGCGGCGGCGCGTTCACCTACTCCGAGGAGTCGCCGGTCGACGACGGCTACGACGGCACGGGAGCCGAGGTGATCGGCACCTTCCTCGAGAAGAAGGAGGGCTACTGCGTGCACTTCGCCTCCGCGATGGCGGCGATGGCCCGCACGCTCGGCATCCCCGCCCGCATCGCGGTCGGCTTCACGACGGGCTCGGAGCGCGACGACGAGGAGACGGGCAAGCCGGAATTCGAGGTGACCACCGACGACCTGCACGCGTGGCCCGAGCTCTACTTCGCCGGCGTCGGCTGGACCAGGTTCGAGCCCACCGTCGGCCGCACCAACGTGCCGGTGTACGTCGACGCGGTCGCCGACGACCCGGCCACGCCCGACATCGACGAGTCGACCGCGACCGCGCCGCCGACGGATGCGCCCGACGCCGCCGCCCCCGAGCGCGACGACTCGGGAGCGGTGGGCGGCGACGCCGCGCAACCCGGCGTCGACGGCAACGCCGTCGCCCTCGGCCTTTTCGGCCTCGCCCTGCTCGTCGTGCTCGCTATCCCCGCCCTCGCGAGGGTCGCCCGCCGCCGGGCGCGCGTGCGCGGGCTGCATCACGACTCCCCGCTCGGTGCGTGGGACGAGGTGCGCGACACGGCGACCGACCTCGGCTGGCGGTCGGACGACGCCGAGACGCCGCGCGAGTTCGCCGACCGGTTGACGGTCGACCGCGACGACCCGGTGTTCGGTGCCACCGGACCCATCGGCGGATCGCCCGTCTCCGACCCGGCCGCGGTCGGCGCCCTCGCGCGGCTGCGCAGCGCCGTGGAACGGGAATCGTTCGCGCGCTCGGGCGGGGGATCCCGCCCCGGACCGAGCGGCGCCGACCCGCGCGACGACGCGGCGAGCGTCGACGACCTGCGCCTCGTACTGGACGCGTTGCGGGGCGGGGTCGGGCGGCGCGCACGGCT
>Ga0247809_1000306_pt1 | contig 24476 bp, 22 predicted proteins | sample UWRJL104311B1_FD_180951 | JGI IMG/M metagenome (GOLD analysis project Ga0247809, IMG submission 180951) | Plant litter microbial communities from Arlington Agricultural Research Station in Wisconsin, United States - UWRJ-L104-311B-1 | ecosystem: Environmental > Terrestrial > Plant litter >...
GGTAGAGCAAAGGATTGAAAATCCTTGTGTCGCCGGTTCGATCCCGGCCCACACCACTTTAACAAATATAGGTTACAAGCAAAACTTGTAACCTATATTTGTTTGAATGGAAATTGGCTATATCCTATATCAATATGCGCAAGATTACATTCCAAAAATAATACCCAGCATTTTCATCCCTACCTGCATTGGATCCTTTTCATAATCATAAACAGTTTTATTCTGTTTAATAGCCATTTCCGCTTCAGTTACCGGCTTGCTATCTACTCTGCTGAACGCATACAGTACTTTGAAATCCGAATCCTTTTCATACTGGATTAATAATTTCATTATACCAGCTTTTTCTTCCACATACAAGGGATGTAAAAAATTCAAAGACTGTGGCATTTCGGCAGATGTCCACACGTCGATTTTATAAACAGTTCCGCTTGTGCCTGATAAAGCGACCTCGGACTTTGGAACTATAGATGGTTTCTTAAGCGTGTACACTGATTTTGTACACAGATAACCAGCTACCTTATCAGTTTCAGCTGTCCTCACTACATTATAATTTTTGATATCCAGCTCGTTTGAGTTCAGCTTCTTAAAGCTGTCGCCAGCAAAATTTACCGTAATATCATTTTTACTGTTTTGCGATTTCGCATAGATCATCCCCGTTCTCTTATCATTATCCACATGATTTTCACCATGATAGGTTAGCGCATCAAATTTTGCTGTAGCTTCATTCCCTTTTACATATAATACTGATTTTACTGGCAACATTAGAAAAGCCATATTTAATACTCCATTTTTTTTAGTTTGCGCCTCTATCAGCGCCTTGTCTTTTGCAGACAGTTTTTCACTCATCTGTCTCATCTGTTCTGAGATATTTCCCTTTGCCGGATCAATCTGTTGAAAGAGTTCACCTAGAGTGCTGCCGGGCGTCGTGATGCTTATTGAAATAACCCCCTCTGTGAACTTGGTCTTAGCTTGTTTAACATTGGCGGCAGCTTCAGAAACATTTTTTGTGTTATTCTTTTTGTCGGAAGGACTTTGTGTACAGGCTACGATGCTTATCAAAAGCAGGGAAGCAAGGAGCTGGTTAAATTTAGGATTCATGGAAATTTTTTTAAGTATAACATTTAAAGCAGGAAAATTTGGTCTAAAAAAAATGGTATATGTTGTAAGTGATTTGTCTTGAGTGGTTTGTGATTTGCAATTGGGAGAGCATGTTTAATCAGTAAACGGTACCACCTGTCTTATTTTAAATTATTTTCAAATAATATTTGGAGATGAATAAAAAGAAGTTACCTTTGCAATCCCAACCGAGGGGAACATGATCAAACATGTATAAATAAGATGGTGCGGTAGCTCAGTCGGTAGAGCAAAGGATTGAAAATCCTTGTGTCGCCGGTTCGATCCCGGCCCACACCACTGCAAAAAGCTTCAGAGAAATCTGAAGCTTTTTTGTTTAACACGCATATTGCAAAACTGGAATCTACTTTGCATCATTCACCTCAATCCAATGTCCATCAGGATCCTGAAAATAGATCTGTTTCACCCCATCCACTCTTACTGTAACCGCTTTGGGCTTTCCAGGCCAGTCTGAATAGTTTATTTTTTGCTGGTCCAGTTTGGTTATGAAATTGGGAATTGAAGCCACGCTAAAACACAAGTGCTCATTTTTATCATGTTCCACTTTACGGGTTTCACCCTTAATGAGGTGCATCTGGCCTGCCCTTCCTAAAGTAAACCAGATATGCTTTCCATCTTTAAATGGTTCTTCAATTTTAACGAGGTTTAGTAATGAATGATAAAAATATTCACTTTTATCAAGATCTGTTACGTAAACAGCAATATGATTCAGTACTGCACTTTCATTGTCTGGTGCAGTTTGTGCCGCTACTTTTGTTGTACAAAAGAATAGCATAGAGGTGGCAAATATCAGGTGTATGGTTTTCATAGTTTGTTTTATAATTTAAATGTAAGACCTTCTTTTCACAAAAAAGAACGATTGAGATAACTTCATAACCGATAACAAACAAATATATACACATGAAAGCTGCAGGAGGTTAAGACATACAAAAGTGAGGGATAAATCTTATGCACGCTTCATAATCAATTAAAAATAAATATATTCCACTGAAAATAAATGCCTAATATCTTTGTGGTTATCTGCAAAACTGTTATTTTTCATTGTGTAAAACAATACCTGTCAGATCCGATTTTTTTAATGATTAGTTACAGTTAAAATTTAAATGAAAATGGTTTTAATGCATTTGCTGGCATATTTTGTGGATAAATGCTACACTTAAGAGAAGAAATGAAACTGAATTATACAGAGGATTTCAGGATAGCCTGTAAGATCAATAATCTGAAACATGAAGAATTGATTCAATATTTTATTGACCATGTTTCATTTTACACCTTTATTGGTGGTGAATTGGGGCCGGTAAACCAGTGGGCTACGAAGGTGTGTATTGATTGTAAAGACCTTTTTGGGGGAGTAGTTGCCAGAGAAAATGACAATGAAATTCGGCGTATTTCACTGAAGTATATCAAAAAGTTAACCGCATTAAGTCTGGGGGATGAGTTTACCGTCGAAGAGAATGTTTTGCGCAGTGATGATTTGATTGAGCAATGGGCTCATGAAATGTCTCCATTAACCAACTATACAATGGAATTTGATGCCGGCGAAGGAGAGATCCTTTACTTGAGTTTTGAGTTCAATCTGCTTTGTAAAATGAATGGTGTAATCCTCGAACAATTGCTTCAGTGCTTTATTGACAGTATATCGCTTGCAAAAGAGCGGGCAGTAAACCTGCATGAAATGGTTGAAATTAATCCCGGAATGGCGGTTTTATTCCTCATCTTGATTGGAAACAATGAGGTGAAAAATAGAATCATGCCCCATCAGGACATTTATAAAAAGTTTGGACTAAGACTCTTAAAATTGGATAAAAAGCAAAGAGAGGAACTGAACCTGCAAAATAGGATAGATTCTTATAGTTCTTTCTATCTGGAGTGGTATAATGCGTTGAATAACTTAGAATGATCCTTGTTTTTTGCTCTTGTCCATTATTGCATTGAACCTGGTTTACCAAAATTGCCTGGTTTTTAATTCTGCAATTTCTGGTATAATTCTTACTATAAATATATTTATATTTTATATTTATAACATGATATGCGTTTTATTAAATTGATTTAAGGAGCCTGTAGGAAATTTATTAAAACAATTTACATATGGACTCAAAAAAACAGTTAAGGCTAAATTATCCTGAAGATTTCAGGGTTGCCTGCAGAATTAACAATCTGGATCAGCAGGAAGTACTTCAGTACTTTATCAACAAGGTCTCTTTTTACGCTTTCAATGGCGGAGAAATGGATGCCTCATCTTTGTTAGCTACCAATATTATACTGGAATGTATGGACGAGACTGGCAGAGATATAGTGCCAGTGAAGGAAAAAAAGATCCAGAAAATTTTTTTAAAGAATATCGGACTGCTAATCAAGTTGAGTGCAAATCCGCATTTGAATCTAGTGGAAAAGATGCAGGAAAGCATTTATCTGATGGAAGAATGGGCGATGGAAATGTTACCTATGGTAGATTATGAAACATCAATTGAGACTGACAATGAAGAGGCGTTGATGTTATCGTTCGACTTTAATCTGCTTTGTAAAGTAAATGGACTGGACAGTATACGGGTTTTGCAGTATTTTATTGATAAGATCTCATTGCCAATAGACAGGGCCATTAATCTGAAAGGGTTTGTTAAAAGCGAGAGCTGTATGGTCTTAATGCAGATGATGCTGATTGGGAAAGCTTATGATGATGTTTTTATCCGTAAAACGGATATTTCCAGACATTTTTCCAGCCGACTGGAAGAATTGGATAAACGGCTGATGAGAGAAAGCGAACTGGTGACCAGAATCAGGGTCTACAGAGCTTTCTATGCAGAATGGTACAACACATTACAAAAGAATATTGATTAAATAGAAGAGGAGATTGAAAGGTCTCCTCTGGAATAAGGTATAGAAACCTAAGCCTTTTTTCTCTTGACTGGTGTTAAGGAGCTTGCGGGTAAAAAATCTTTTGGTGAGATCCCAAAATGGTCAGCAAATATATTAATGTGTTTTAAGTTGTATTTTGCAGGATTACTCAGGTTTTCTACATTCCCGATGAATGATGCCTTGACACCTATAATATAAGCAATATCTTCCTGCCGCAATTGTTTATCAGCTCTTAATTTTCTGACAAAGTCTATTACGTGCTGCTCAATAAGATCAAGTTTTGCTTTCTCTTCCATTTGAAGCTAAGTAATTTATATTCTAAGATATATTTTACATATATATATGTAATTAAACTTTTAATTAGCATAATTAAGCTAATATATCCATTATTAGGATGGGGTTCAGATATATTTTGAAAGTCTAAATACTTTTCCGTTTATAAAACTTTAATAATCAGGTATTAAGCACATTGATAGATGATTGTATTCCTATTTTACGCTGTTCTAAATAAAAATATATTACACATATATGTGTAAGTGATATTTAATTGTTAATTTCGAATGAATGATTGGTGTTTAATTGTAATAGTATGAAAGTCAGTTATTTATGTCATTTTGATAATTTTGTACTCAATTTTTCATCTCTGCACATTATAAATGCGTAATCTTATATATAGAGATCAGAAGCATTTTTCACCCTCAATAAGAAAAGAATGGAGTTAAATAAAGAATTAACGCTTAACTATGCTGAAGAGTTCAGGATAGCCTGCACCATTAATAACTTACGGTATGAAGATGTACTTCAAAGTTTTGTTAACGCGGCATCTTTTTACGTTTTTATTGGTGGTGAGATCGATGCTGCTGCTCAGTGGGCAACTAAAGTTATTTTAGATTGCAAAGAGGAAGTGAATGGAAAAGTCCCGATGTCGTCTGATCAGCTCATGCGTGAAAGGTCTTTGAAATATGTGAATATGTTAAAAGAATTAAGTACTGCAGATCATCTCTCCCGACAAATAAAATTTAAGAAAAGTGAAGCCATAATGAAAAACTGGGAAGAAGCTATTTTTGCTGAAGATGATCCTCATGATGTGGAGATAAATGGAAATTATAATCTAACTATTTCTTTTGATTTCCGCATGTTATGCAGCATAAACGGCGTTAGTACCAATCAGGTATTGCAATATTTTATCGATATGATTTCGTTGGCAGAAGATCGGGCATTGAACTTATATACGATTATTAAAGTTAACCCGGGAACGGCATTTACATTGTTATTATTGATAAAAGATAATAATACCAGAAGCAGGCGACTACCCCAAGAGCAAATCTATGTGAAATATGGTCTGCAATTGCTTGATCTGGATGAAAAACTGGAAGACGAAATCGAATTCAAATATAGGGTAAAGGCTTACCGCAGGTTTTACCAGGAATGGTACAACGCTTTGCGCGTAATGATTAATTAAGAAGAATTTTCAGATTAAGGGTTGATCAGTTTAAAAAATTTGTTCACATCCTTATCGCTGCTTGAGGTGAATTTAAGCTTCTTATCAGGACCATAGAGGTATACTGCAGGATATTGTTTTGGATGGAATGCCATGATAAATACATGATCTCGATCCTGTACAACTTTCACATTTTTTTGTCCCATGAGCGGCTTTCCAAAGTTGGTCATGAAATAATCAATAGAACGATATTCATCTTGTGATACCAGGTAAATATTGACCTTGCTCAACTCTTTAGTTCTTTTGCTGATCTGAGCTACAACCTTCTGACAGTGACCACAAGTCGCATCAAAAAATATGATCATGGATTGTTTTCCTGATGGAATATTATAAGTTGAAAACTGAGAATTGTCAACATTATAAAATATAGCATTTGGCATTGCAGAACCCGGATCCTGAGCGGAGGCAGAAAAAGAGATAAAGAGTAAAGTTAAACAGGCTACTATTAGTTTCATAAGATTTTCACATCAGGTATATACTTACAAATATCGGTTTTTATAACACTTTTGTGTCAGGCGAATTACAGTTTTAATAATGAGGTATTCATTTTTAAAACTGCACGTTAAGAGATATAAGTATCTTTAGCAGAATTAAAGCACAAATGAAAACCAGTATCTCACATCTGTTATCTTTTAAAAAAACTGGCAATTATATATTTGCTGTTTTCGGATTTTTCATCCTTCTTCTTTTTACCCGGAATAGTGGAATTGGCATCTCGCCAGATTCAATTGTCTACTTAAGTGTAGCCAGAAATATGGTGGCAAACGGTGCCTTTGTAGATTACAATTTACAGCCTTTAGTAGATTTTCCAGTTTTATTTCCTTTTTTTCTAAGTGTAAGCAGTTTTATCACCCGGATAGATCCGGTTGCTTTTGCACCCTATCTGAACGGGATTATATTTGCCTCATGCATTTTTCTAACCGCGTATCTTATTGACCTATCTGAATTCAAAACAGCTATATATAAATATATATTGATGTTTTGTTTGACATTCAGTCCGGCATTGATAGATATCTATACCATGTTATGGTCCGAAACACTTTTCATAGTTTTTACCTTGTTTTTCTTTATTGCTGTTCATAAATACCAGAGTAGCCGCTCTCTTCACTGGTTACTCTATTGCGCTGTTATTGCAGGTCTCGCCGCTGTTACCCGTTATGCAGGAATCACCGTTATCGCCACGGGAATGCTACTGCTTTTTTTTGATCCTTCACTGCATCTCAGGAAAAAAGTGCTGCATTTTATTTTATTTACCGTTGTCTCGAATGCATTTTTGGTGGCTAATTTAGTAAGGAACAGCATGATTACGGGCTTAATGACCGGGCCACGGGAATCCGGCGTTACTTCACTTTTTACCAATATAACTTTTTACACAAATGTTGTCTGTTCCTGGCTCTCTATTACAACTCAGCAACTAAGCTTTTGTACGTTGCTAGTGGTTACCCTATTCATTATTATGGTAATTCTGTTTCTGCACAGTGCAGTTATGAATAATAATTACGCTACAGTACCGAATATTTTCAGGGCATTTTTTATTGTATATACAGTTTTCATCATCGGTATTTCTACACTTTCACACTTCGAGCAGATCAATAACAGGTTACTTTCACCCCTTGTCATTCCTTTAATGGTAATCCTTACTTATTGGATACCTGGATATCTGGCCCATTTAAAAGGAAAAACTCATACTATAGCAGTCATTTTTTTAAGTCTGATCGTCTTTTGCTTTGAATTGGTTCAGCTGCAACAGCTCTACAAAGAATATAAGGAAGATAGCACCTACGGTATCCCAGGCTATACTGATCTGAGTTGGCAGAAGTCGGACATAGTCAGGTTCTTAAAATCTCATCCCGGGGCATTGAATAAGAAGTACAGTATTTATTCCAATGCACATGAAGCCGCCTACTTTAACGGAGGCTTACAGGCATCTTCTATTCCTCATCAGATCGATAAGGCAGATATCCGTGACTTTTTTAATGATAGCGGTCAATATATTATCTGGTTTCATCATGTAGACGATAGGGAGTTGATTACATTATCCCAGATCAGCGCACATGCCCGTGTGATCAAAAAATATGAATTTAAGGACGGTGCGATTTATTTTATCATCCCCCAGCATATCAATTAATCTTTTACGTGGAAACAAAATCTGCAGCGGGGTTCATAACTTTCTTTTTCGCCAAGTAGGATCTTGGCATCGCTCGCTACCTTACGGTAGGAATACATAGCCGGGCAACCACATCTTACGCAAACTGCATTCACTTTAGTGACCAGCTCTGCTATAGCCATTAATGCAGGTACGGGGCCAAAAGGCTGACCAGTAAAATCCATATCCAGTCCGGCTACAATTACCCTTATTCCTCTGTTTGCGATTTCATTACATACTTCCGGTAAGCCTCCATCGAAAAATTGTGCTTCATCAATTCCGATTACCTGCGTATCTGCACTCAGCAATAAAATTTCAGCAGAGCTGTTCACAGGAGTAGAGGGAATAGAATTGTAATTATGAGATACTACAGCTGTTTCATCATAGCGGATATCCGTTGCCGGTTTAAAGATTTCTACCTTCAGTTTAGCGATTTCTGCACGCTTTAATCTTCTGATGAGTTCTTCTGTTTTTCCTGAAAACATGGAGCCGCAAATCACTTCTATGCTGCCGCCATATTCTCCTCTTCTGTAGTTTTGTTCGCTAAATAACATGCTTTAGTTTATTGAGGGGGGCTGTCCGGCAAATATCGAAATTATGTATGAGATTTTTATACTACTTTTGAGTACCAATTAAACAACACAAAACGTCAATTATTACGTTATTAAGTTATGATGAACCAGGAGGATATTTTCAAAAAAATAGGACAGATACTCAATGAATTAGGAGAACAGTATCAATACTTAGCTCAAAATCCTCAAGAGCTTAACGAGCTGGAGCTGGAACTTTTCCTGGCCAATGCTAATTTTTTGTCCGATCATGTTCAGATCATCAGAAAGATCAACAATAGTGTTGCAAGAAAGATTTTGCCAGAGCATACGGAAATCAAGGAAGAAACTGCTGTTCAGCCGCTGGATATTATTTCACCAGCTGTAAAAGAAGAGCCATCATCTGTTAAACCTGTTCATGATCAGGATGTTTTCCGGATTGATCAGGAGCCCTCCACTTTCGAATTTATTTTGAGTGAAGGTAGTGATGCAGATAAATTTGAATTTGAAGAGAAATCTGTCGATGAAATATTTGACCGTCCGCTTAGCAAAGAAGAGGAAGAGATAATTGCACGCAAACAGAAGCTGAAAGAGAAAGAAGAATTTGAATTGCAAAGTCCTGCTCCGGAAGAAGATGAAATCGGGCCCGAACCTTTTCTCGTTGGAGACAGCGTTGAAAGCGTTGAAGCAGTAGAGCCAGAGCTGGTGGAAGAACCTGAAATTATAAAAGAAGAGGAGATAATTCCTGAACCTATACAGAAATCAGAATTTGCAACACCGGCAGCTTCAATACCAGAACCAGTACAGATTCCTGAACCGGAACCTGTGGTGCAACAGCAGCTATTCACACCTGCGTCACCAGTTGTCCCTCCCGTTGTTGAACCAACACCCGAAGATAAACCAGCTGGGAAGCCTACATTAAACGATATTCTGGCAGGCAATAATAGTCGTACTGCTCAAAACGGTACCAGTAGAGCGCCTATAACTGACCTTAAACACGCAATCAATCTAAATGATAAGTTAAGATATATCAAAGACTTATTTAATGGATATAACCTGGCCTATGCTGAGGCGATTGATCTGTTAAATAAAATGCCTGACTTCAAATCTGCCGATGCTTTTCTGCAGCATAACTATGCAGTGAAAAATAACTGGGCGGCAAAACAGGAAACGGCAGATCAGTTTTATGAATTGTTAAATCAACGCTTTCCGGCTAAATAAAGCCCATCCTGTTAGAGTCTAATTTTAGAAAGATAAACAGTAGGACTGTAAAGCTCCATAAAGATGATCCCCCGTAACTGATAAAGGGGAGGGGGATCCCAATTACCGGAATAATCCCAATAGTCATTCCGATGTTAATAAAGATGTGGAAAAAGATAATACTGGCCACACAGTAGCCATAGACCCTCGAAAAAGAAGAACGTTGCCTTTCTGCAAGATTGATAATTCTGAGCAGTAAAAATGTATAGATGCCTATCACCACCGTACAGCCCAGAAATCCCCATTCTTCGCCAATAGTAGAAAAAATGAAGTCAGTGCTTTGTTCAGGTACATATCCGTACTTTGTCTGTGTGCCTTCCAGGAATCCCCTTCCGGTTACCTGCCCCGATCCTATGGCAATTTTAGACTGATTAACATTATATCCGGCACCTCTGGGATCAGTTTTCAATCCCAGCATAATCTCAATACGTATTCGCTGATGCGGTTCCAAAACCTTTTCATAAGCGAGTTTCACCATAAACAGATAGGCAATAGCCACAATCGTAGTGATCATAATAGATAATAATCTTTTTTGTTTTCTTCTGTTCTGGTAGACGAATATTCCACCTGCCACTAAAATAATCGGAATCAGAACCTGCATCGGAACGAGAAAGTCTGCTATAAACAATACAATCATTCCAAGGAAAATCAGCAGAAAATAGCCAGACAGCCCTTCTCTGTAAAGTGGAAACATAAACGCAAGAAATACCAGTGCTGAACCTGTATCCGGCTGGAGCATAATTAGGAGCAAAGGAAAACCAATAATCAGCGCCGCAAAAAATATAGATTTAATATCGCGGAATTTAGGATTGAAATTACCTATATAGCGGGCTACCAGTAAAGCGGTGCCAAACTTAGCCATTTCCGAGGGTTGCAGTCTGAATCCTCCCGGAAGAGAAATCCATGCCTGGTTTCCGCCAACATTACGGCCAACTACCAGTACTGCCATCAGTAGTAACATGGTGATTCCATAAACAATCGGGGAGAAGACACTGAAAAACTTGGCATCCAGTAAAAGAATGGAAAATCCAAGCAGTAAACCCGTAATAATATAGATCAGCTGCTTACCGTAATTGCTGCTGAAATTAAAAATATCAGCGCTTTCCGGATTATAAATTGAAGCATAGATGTTAGTAAATCCAATTGCACATAGCGCCACATATAGTAAAATCGTAATCCAATCTACATTAAAGAAAAACCGGCTGCCTTGTTGTGTGCTCATTTTGTAACTTGAATTGGTTTAGCGGCTATTGCTGGTGCCGGGATTCTTTTGATCGTACTATCTACTGGTTTTGGGGCTAGTTTCACTTTAGGTTTAGGCTCCTCTGGCAACACCACCTGTTTTTTCATCCACTCTGCACGCTCTGGTCTATTACCTGAAAGTTTACCTGTCAGGTATTTCTCCGTTAGGTAACTGGCTATCGGGGCTGCATATGAACTTCCGAATCCAGCATTTTCTACAATTACAGCAATGGCTATTTTCGGATTGTCACGCGGTGCAAATCCAATAAATACGGAGTGATTCTTTCCATGTGGATTTTGTACAGTTCCTGTCTTTCCGCAGAACAAAATATTTGGGATAGCAGATTCTCTGGCAGTACCATGAGGTGAATTTACTGCATCCTGCATCCCATCGATCACAGGCTCAAAATGTGCTGCATCTATATCTACCGAGTTTTTAATCAAATATTCTTTTTTAACTTCTTTTTTATCGCCTATTCCTTTAATTAAATGAGGTTTGATATAATAACCTCTGTTGGCAATGATCGCCATGATATTAGCCATCTGTAAGGGCGTGGCACTCATCTCTCCCTGTCCAATGGCAAGTGAAATGACAGTGGTATATCCCCAGTATTTACCGAACCTCTTCGTATACTCTTCTGAAGTAAATAACCTTCCTTTGCGTTCAAAAGGCATATCCAGTCCCAGTGTAGAGCCAATACCAAACTTTCTTACCTTGGCTTCCCAGGAATCATAAGCAGCGGTTTTACTCTTGAACTTACTCTGCGTCATCAATTTCTGGAAAACATAACACGCATAAGTGTTACAAGATCTGGCCAGACCCCTTCGCATAGAAATCGGTCCGTCAACGTGTTCGCATTTCACAGGGTGATTACCTGCCCAATAAACTCCCGGACAGTTGAAAGTAGTATTGGGATCAATTACTCCTTCCTGCAAAGCAATCAAATCATCCACAGGTTTAAAAGAGGAACCTGGTGAATAATAACCAGACATCGGTCTAACTGTAAGCGGACGGTTTGGAGAACGGAAAATATCCATATAATTATTCCCCTGCTGCCTGCCCACCATTAAATTAGGGTCGTAAGTGGGACTGCTGACAAAGGCAAGTACTTCTCCCGTGGAAGGCTCAATAGCGACAATACTGCCTACTTTATTTTTCAGCAACTGTTCTCCTAGTTTCTGCATCTCTATATCGAGCGAAGAAACCAGCGCCTCACCAGAAATAGCCAGGGTGTCAAACTTACCTTCCAGGTAACTGCCCTGCGGCACGTTTTTGGCATTATAGATTGTATTCTCCACCCCACGTTCACCCCGTAATGCCTCATTATACTCACGTTCTATACCAGCTTTTCCGATATAATCACCAGGGCGGTAATATCCCTCACTATCTTCGATGTCTTTTTCAGTAACTTCCTTTACATAACCAAAAAACTGGCCTGCCACACTATCCGGATAATGTCTCACCGTTCTGTTTTGTGTTTCAAAACCTATAAAACGTGATAGTCTTTCCTGCAAAGCAGCATAGGTTTGTACAGATAATTGTTTTTCAAATACAGTACGTTGGTAGCGCGACTGATTCCTCGCTTTATTAAAACGTTTATGAAAGCCCTTCATATCAATCCCGATAATCCTGCAAAGCTCCAGTGTATCGAATTGTTTAACAAGATTGGGCGTAACCATCAGATCGTATACAGGTTCGTTCTGAACCAGTACTCTATTGTTTCTATCCAAAATTACTCCCCTTGCAGGAAAAGTATATTTTTTGCGAAGTACATTACTATTTGCAGATAGGAAATAGCGGTCACTCGCCACCTGTATATAAAAAAGCTGACCTATAAGAATAAGTGCAACCACTATAAACAAACCCTGAATGATGTATTTCCGATTAAAAAGATTATCCATTAGCGCATTTTCCTATTATAGAAGATAAATTCTACCAGTAGAACAGTAAACAATGTAAAGATACCGCTAAGCAGGCACCTTAGCAAGGTATATGAGAGTTCTGTTAATTTAAAAGCTTCTAAAAAGAAAAGTACAATATGGTGTGCGAAGGTGCACAAAAGGGCATATAACGAAAACCACCTGAAACCCATGTTGCCCAGTGAGGGTTCGGGTTCATCGAAATTATCACGACTCACCGTTACGGAAATAAACAGGATCCGTACAAAAACGAGTGTTACACAGGCTGCGGTATGCACTCCGATCGTATCATAAAAAGCATCCAGTGTGATGCCCGTACCAAAAGCAATCAGGTACAATAAAATGTTTGGCGTGCTAAAAGGAAGCAGCAGCAGGAACAAGATGTAAGTAAATGGTGTCGCAAGGTTATAAAAGCTCATGTTCCTTAAAAAAAGAACCTGTATAGAGATCAGGAGGAACCACCTTACAATATTGATTAAAATAATTCTACTGTTCATTCGGTAATTTTGATTCTAGTGCTTTTTGCTCCTGTGCATATTTGTCCTTGATCACGTACACATATTGTAAGGTACTGAAATCATTGAAGAGATTGATCTCGATAGTCAGAAAGTTATCTCCCGTAGCTATTCCCCTGTTACTGATAACTCCAACAGGAATGCCCGGAGGGAAGGAAGCATAGCCGGAAGTAATGATGGTGTCTTTCAGCTTTACTTTAAAATGGTTTGGTATATCTTTGATATAGGCTTTTCTGTAATCCGAATTCCGGTCGCCCCAAACGAGTGAGCCCAGTGCTTTTGTAGACTTGATGCTTACACTGATTTTCGTTTCTTTGTTCAATAACGATTCTATCGTAGCAAGGTGTTCAGAAACATCACGGATAGTACCTACAACGCCTTTACCCGCAGAGATAACCGGCATTCCACTTTCTATACCGTCTGCCGATCCCTTATTGATAGTGATCACATTGTTTCTAAGTGTAACAGAGTTCTTGATTACCCTGGCAGCCAGGTAAGTATATTGTACTTTGTTAACCGTATCAGTAATTTTTACCAATCTGGCAGTATCAATATTTTTTAAGGCTAGTAATTGGGTATTCAGCCTGGCATTTTCTAAAGCAAGACTATCATTCACTGCGCCAAGGTTCATATACCTTTTAAAAACATTCAGATTTTCGTATGCACGTCCTACAACCTCATTAGTGGAGTTTACGGTAATACTACGCTGATATGCATTATTTTTAACAGTTAGGATTACTCCTATTGTAAAGAAAATGACAAACAGGAAAAATGCGTTGTATCTGTTTATGAAAATCCAAAGGTTACGCATATTTCTCTATGTTGTTTGAAATGCAAAATGCGAGTGCGGTTTATGGCCGACTCACATTTTGTATGCTTATTGCTATATTTTAATTTTTATTGCATCAGGAACTTAAAGCCACCGATGTTTTTAAGTGCAATACCAGTACCACGTACAACAGCACGAAGCGGGTCTTCCGCAACATGTACGGGAAGTTTTGTTTTCGCCGCAACACGTTTATCCAATCCACGAAGTAAAGCTCCGCCACCTGTCAGGTAAATTCCTGTCTGGTAAATATCAGCCGACAGCTCCGGAGGCGTAATTTCTAATGCCTTAAGAATTGCTTCTTCAATTTTAGAAATTGATTTATCCAGGCAATGTGCAATTTCAGTGTATGATACGGTGATTTGCTTAGGTACACCTGTCATCAGATCTCTACCCTGAACAGCAAAATCTGCAGGTGGATCTGTCAATTCAGGTAAAGCAGCACCCACCTCAATTTTGATCTTCTCCGCAGTACGGTCACCAATCATAATATTGTGTTGGCGACGGATGTAATTTACGATATCAGAATCAAAATTATCTCCCGCAACGCGAATAGACTGGTCGCACACTATACCAGAAAGTGCAATTACAGCAATCTCTGTAGTACCACCACCTATATCGATAATCATGTTACCCATTGGCTCTTCCACATCAATTCCAATACCTACAGCAGCAGCCATTGGTTCGTGAATAAGATATACTTCTTTAGCACCTGCAATTTCTGCAGAGTCCCTTACTGCACGTTTTTCAACTTCAGTAATTCCCGAAGGGATACAGATCACCATTCTTAAAGAAGGAAACATCCAGCCTTTGCCGCCATTCAGCATGCGGATCATTCCTTTAATCATTGCTTCTGCAGCATTGAAATCTGCGATTACGCCATCTTTCAAAGGTCTTACTGTACGAATATTATCGTGCGTTTTACCTTCCATTTGCATGGCCTGACGACCTATTGCTATAATTTTATTGGTTTGTCTGTCGAACGCTACGATTGAGGGCTCATCGACAACCACTTTATCATTATGTATAATCAGGGTGTTGGCGGTTCCTAAATCAATAGCAACCTCTTGTGTGAACCAGTTAAATAAACCCATTTATAGGTGATAAATTATATATTAAAAATTCTGTATACTATATTAATGTAAAACTACATCTTTTTATTGTATTAGCAGACAAATAAATTAGTGCTTAAAGTGTCTGATTCCAGTAGTCACCATTGCAATTCCTTTAGCATTTGCCATGTTTATTGAGTCGGCGTCTTTAATAGAACCACCTGGTTGTAAAACGGCTGTTATACCTGCTTCAGCTGCGATTTCAACACAATCCGGGAAAGGGAAGAAAGCATCGGAAGCCATTACAGCACCAATCAGGCTGAAGCCAAATTCATTTGCTTTAACAATTGCCTGCTTTAAAGCATCTACTCTTGAAGTCTGACCAACGCCACTTGCAAGTAAAGTGTTGTCTTTTACGAAAATAATTGTGTTGGACTTGGTATGTTTTACCAATTTATTAGCGAAGAATAAATCTTTTAATTCTGCTTCAGTCGGTGCTTTTTCAGTCACTGTAACCATTTGATCCGGACCTTCGATAATTAAATCTTTGTCCTGCTCAATTACGCCGTTCAGCAAAGTCTTGAATTGTTTTTTTCCTAATTCAACTGTATTGCGCTGTAAAATTACTCTGTTCTTTTTAGCCTTGAATAATTCAACAGCTTCAGGCTGGTAAGATGGGGCAATCAATACTTCAAAAAACAGTTTGTTGATCTCAGTAGCTGTTGCGAGGTCGATTTCGCCATTAGCGATTAATACGCCACCAAAAGCAGAAACAGGATCACAAGCCAGTGCATCATCCCAAGCCTGTGAAATAGTAGATCTTGAAGCCAGACCACAAGCATTAGTATGTTTTAAGATTGCAAAAGTAGGTTCTTCGAATTCATCTATCAGGCTCACCGCAGCATCTACGTCTACCAGGTTATTATAAGAAAGCTCTTTACCATTCAATTTAGTGAACATGGTATCAAGATCTCCGTAAAAAACACCCTGCTGATGTGGATTTTCTCCGTAACGCAATGTTTTAGCCGTATTAACACTTTGTTTAAATACCGCTAAAGGTTCTTCTGTATTGAAGTAGTTAAATATTGCTGTATCGTAGTGAGAAGAAGTGTGGAATGCTTTTTTAGCATAAGCTTTACGCTGAGCGATAGTTGTCTCTCCGTTTTGTTCTTCCAGTTGTTGTTGTAAAGTGCTGTAATCATCCTTAGATGCAAGGATTACTACGTCATTAAAGTTTTTCGCCGCCGCCCTGATCAGGGAAATTCCGCCAATATCAATTTTTTCAATGATTTCTTCTTCAGAGCCACCAGCTTTAAGTGTTTCTTCAAAAGGGTAAAGGTCTACAATAACCAGGTCGATTTCAGGAATTTCGTATTCTGCGATCTGCGCTTTATCTTCATTAAGGTTTCTGCGGTTTAAGATACCACCAAAAACTTTCGGGTGTAAAGTTTTAACCCTGCCGCCTAAAATAGATGGATAACCTGTAAGGTCTTCAACTGCAGTAACAGGTAAATTCAGGTCTTTAATGAATTGTTCTGTACCGCCGGTAGAGAACAATTGCACTCCTTGCTCAGAAAGCAGGCGTACCAGTGGTTCTAAACCATCTTTGTAATAAACTGAAATTAAAGCGTTTTTGATCTTTATTTGCTGACTCATCGGGTGTTATTTTTGAGCCGCAAAATTATGATTTTTACACGAATAAATTTAGATAGTCAGGAATAAAAGTTCTTATTTTTTTATCTTTTTCAAAATGCTCTCCACGATTCTTGGATAATGCTGATGTTCAAGTTGTTGGCCTTTGAATTTTATCATTTCCAGGTTGTCGCTCTTATCTATGCGGTATTTTGCCTGGTAAATGTATTCCCCCTCGTCGTAATTCTCGTTTACATAATGAATCGTGATTCCCCCTTCAGTTTCACCAGCTTCCAAAACAGCTTTATGTACATTGTCACCATACATCCCTTTACCACCAAATTTCGGAAGGATAGCAGGGTGTATATTGATGATGCGGCCCGGATAGTTTTCTACCAGATTTTTGGGGATCAGCCATAAAAAGCCCGCAAGTACAATCAGATCCACATCCAAGTTCCTTAACAGTTCAATAATATGATCCGTTTCATAAAATTCTTTCCTGTCGAATATATGCGAAGGGATTTCAAAATTATCTGCACGCTGCAACACATAAGCATCCGGATTGTTGGTGAGTACCAGGGCTATTTCTACTTCGGTACTGCGTTTAAACAGTTCCATTATTTTCTGGGCATTGGAACCCGAACCTGAGGCAAATATGGCTATGCGTTTCTTCATTTCGTCAGTTTTTCAAGAGAACGAGTCAAAAATAGCATTTTAGTGTTTCAATGAAAGTCTTTTTAAGTAAATATTACTTAGGGGATATCTTTATGGGATATAAATATCGACGTTAAGTTCGTCAATCCGAATTAGCATCTGGCTGTTAAAGATAAAGACCGATAGTTTTTTTATTGCAGGAGTAATAGTTCTGGCAGACTTAATTTTGATTCTGATATGATCTAAATCTTCTGCTGAAACTTCTCCAATCACTCTATATGGATCATCATTAATCGCTTGTAATAACCAATCCGCATTTTGCTTTTTAATATTAGAGCAATCAGCATAGGAATCATGATCCAGATAATCTCTGCCTAATGCTTATTAATTCAATATTTAAGTCTTTGATATCTTGCGTGAGGAATATATTCGTTTACCAGGTACCATATTTTTCAAATGCTGTTTAAGAATTACTATTTGCTTGAATTTTTATTAAATAAAGGTTTTCTGATAGCTTGAGGCTAGTTTTACCGTAGTTGAGTCGAGCTTAAATTTACCTTATTAAGGCTTAAAATCGGGCTCTATAGCGGGTTCATAGCCCTTTTCTAGCCTTTTGGGTATAGCAACCCTATAGAAACCTCCTGGAATAGGGCAGGAAGCAGTTGTAAAAAGTACCACTAAGGCAGGTCAAGCTAGCTTGTAAATAGCCACTTGTTATATTAATTATCAAGTGCAAAATTGATCTGACATTTAAAATTGAATAATTATGTCATATTTTATTGGTAGGAAAGGAGAACCACGTTACCAGTCTTGGTAAAATAATCAATTTATCATCATTAATCCAGCCTGCGATCTTGATAGTAGCTGCATTCATTTTAATTTGATGGGGAGCCGTTCAGTGCTGAGATTTGTAATAGCTAGATCGTATCTCGCTCTGGAATTCACAGGATTTTATAGGAAAGTAGTTCGAATATTGGCCGGGATTTAAGCACGTTGGAAGCAGAGTGGAAGCACGGTAAAAGCACGTTTTTCCGCAAAAACCTGCTTTTACCATGCTTCCATACTTTTTCGCCGGTGCTTCCTGTATATACTATACCCGAACTGCACATGAGCAGGTTCCTCTCTAAACCAGGCGCAGATGTGAACACGTATCAATCCTGCTGTATCTGGTAATCTATATGTTCTTTATCTACACAGCCTCCTTATAAAGGTGTGTGAATCAATATTTAAGAATATTAAAATTATTTATAATAACGTTTTGCATATTAAAAACATTAATTCTATATTTGCAGTCCGAAAACAGAAAAAATTGAAGGCCCTGTGGAAGATTACATTGGCTTTTACCTTATAATATTATTATACTAAAAAATGGCAAATCATAAATCGTCTTTAAAAAGAATTAGAGCAAACGCTACTAAACGTTTACGTAACAGATACCAGGCAAAAACTACACGTACTTTTATCAAAAGATTACGTGCATCAGTTGATAAAACAGCTGGTCAGGAGTTATTGCCTAAAGTAATCTCTATGTTAGATCGTTTGGCTAAAAAGAATGTGATTCACAAAAATAAAGCTGCAAACAACAAATCTAAATTAACTAAATTTGTTAATGGCTTAAAATAGAATTAAGTTTACAATATTGAAACGGGATAGGCTTTGGCTTATCCCGTTTTTTTTGTTTATGGTAAATTATGAAGAAAAAATAGGGACGACTAAAACTCTGCCTTTAGGCGACCGTCCGAGAGAAAAACTACTGCTACATGGCAAGACTAGTCTGACCGATGCCGAATTAATTGCTATATTAATCGGTTCGGGTAGTAAGAATGAAACCTCAGTAGGCTTGAGCCAGCGCGTCCTTGCTGCTTATCACGATGGTCTATACGAATTAGGTGGGGCAACGCCCCAGGAACTTCAAAAATTTCATGGGGTGGGAGAGGCAAAAGCCGTTACTATTGTTGCAGCCCTTGAACTTGGCCGGCGGAGAAAAGATTATCCTACTAAAAAGAAAGATCGGATAGCGTGCTCTAATGACGCATTTGAAATCCTTCATCCCCTGATGTCAGATCTTGATCATGAACAGTTCTGGGTGCTGATGCTGAATAACTCCAACCAGGTGATGAGAAAACAGATGATCAGTAAAGGAGGTCGCGCAGGAACGGTAGCTGATCCCAAAATAATTTTCAATCTGGCAGTGCAGCATCATGCAACGAGCATTATAATCGCTCATAATCATCCATCAGGTAGTCTTAAGCCCAGTGCCGAGGATTTACTAATCACCAAAAAGTTAATTGATGCCGGGCGCATGCTTGATCTCCGTGTACTGGATCACCTCATTATCACCACCGATTCTTATACCAGTTTTGCAGATGAGAAACTTATTTAAGGTTCTTTATGGGCTAATAAATTCAGCGCAAGGCATAATTTTATATCTTTGCATTTTAGATGAAACAATAACATGAAGATATCATACAACTGGCTTAAACAATTCATACAGACAACACATACACCACAGGAACTTTCACTGATCTTAACAGACATTGGTCTGGAAGTAGAAAGCCTTGAAAAAGTACAGCCAATTGTAGGTGGTTTGGAAGGACTGGTGATTGGAGAAGTATTGAGTTGCGTACAGCATTCCAATGCAGATCGTTTGAGAGTAACTACCGTAAATGTTGGTGCTGCTGAGGCGGTACAGATTGTATGTGGTGCACCAAATGTTGCAGCAGGACAAAAAGTTGTGGTAGCTACAGTGGGTACTACAGTTTATCCTAATGAAGGTGAACCTTTCAAAATCAAAAAATCTAATATAAGAGGAGAAGCTTCTGAGGGAATGATCTGTGCAGAAGATGAGATCGGTTTAGGCGGGTCGCATGCAGGTATTATGGTACTGGATGAACACGCTGTAGTTGGTTTACCTGCAAAAGAATATTTCAAAATGGAAGATGATTACCTTTTTGAAATTGGCTTAACACCAAACAGGGCAGATGCAGCATCCCATCTTGGCGTGGCAAGAGATCTGGCTGCATTTCTAAGAATACCTTTGCAAATGCCTGATGTATCTGCTTTCAGCACTGCAAATGAAAGTCTTAAAATTCAAGTTGAAGTTTTGGATCCAGTTGCTTGTCCACGATACAGCAGTGTATCCATTAGTGGAGTGACAGTGAAGAGTTCACCAGACTGGTTGCAGGATAAATTAAAAGTAATCGGCATTCGTCCGATTAATAATATAGTAGATATTACCAATTATGTATTGCATGATCTTGGTCAGCCATTGCATGCATTTGATGCAGATGAGATCAGGGGTAAAAAGGTAATCGTTAAAAAAGTTGCTGAGGGAACGCCTTTCATCACCCTTGATGGTATAGAGCGTAAGCTTTCTGCAGAAGATCTGATGATCTGTGATGCAGAGCAACCCATCACCATCGCAGGTGTATACGGTGGCAAGAACTCTGGTGTAAGTGAAAAAACTACTAATATCTTTTTGGAGAGTGCTTATTTCAATGCCGTTTCAGTACGTAAAACAGCAAAAAGACATACCCTTAAAACAGATGCTTCTTTCCGTTATGAGCGTGGTACTGATCCGGAGATTACCGTATATGCATTGCAACGTGCAGCCTTACTGATCCAGGAGCTGGGCGGTGGAGAGATTTCTTCTTCGGTATCTGATATTTATCCAGAGCCGGTTGCTCCTTTTGAGGTGGAAGTAAGTTATAAAAACATAAATAAACTGATCGGTGCAAATATTCCTGATGAAGAGATCAAAGCGATCATTACTTCTTTAGGAATAAGTGTAGCTGCGGAAACTGAAGAAGGACTTTCTTTGCGTGTGCCGACTTTCAAGGTAGACGTGACCCGGGAATGTGATGTTACCGAAGAGGTATTGAGAATTTACGGTTATAATAATATTGAGATTCCGACTAAAGTAAATGCTTCACTGGCATTTACAGCAAAACCTGATAAGGAGCAAACACAACATGTAATTGCGGATATGCTTACTGCAAATGGTTTTCTGGAAATCATGTGTAACTCTTTAACTAAAAGTGCTTATTCTAAAAATCCTGAAGAAGCGGTTCATCTATTGAATCCCTTGAGTCTGGACTTAAATGTAATGCGTCAAAGTCTATTAATGCCAGTGCTGGAAAGTGTTGCTTATAACCAGAACAGGAAAAATGGTAATGTTAAGTTTTATGAATTTGGTAAGACTTATCATTTGATTAATGAAAAATACATAGAGCGTCCGCGTTTGATTATTGTGCTGGCGGGTGCTGATGCAACTGAACAGTGGAACCAGAAAGCTTCGCCTGTAAGTTTCTACAATTTAAAAGCTGCAGTAGATGCGATTATTGGCAGACTGGGCATTACTAACTACCAAACAGAGGAAGTAAGTGATGAGAACTTTGCTTTTGGATTGAAATATTTCAGAGGTCCGCAGTCTATTGTTGCTTTTGGCGCGGTAACAGCGGCTGATAAGAAACTAGGTGATGTGGATAAGGATGTTTATTATGCTGATTTCGACTGGGCTTTATTATTAGATATCGTCAGGAAGAATAAGATAGTAAATAAAGATATTCCTAAGTATCCTGCCGTAAGAAGAGATCTTTCGATGTTAGTTGATACAGATGTAACTTTTGATACGCTTAAAACGATTGCATTCAAGACAGAGAAGAAATTACTGAAGAATGTGCAGGTTTTTGATGTGTATGTTGGTGATAAACTACCGGAGAACAAAAAATCTTATGCCTTAAACTTTACACTTCAGGATGAGGAACAGACCTTAACGGACAAGCAAATTGATGCGGTTATGCAAAAGATTATAACTAATTTAGCGCAAACAGCGAAAGCAGAGATCAGAAAGTAATTTTATTTATTACTTTTAGGGATATTTACAGACACCATCAATTTTAATAATATGTCTTCGGTTGCCGAACAGTTAAATTCAGTATTACAGAAAACAGCTCGCTTAATAGAGCTTTGTAATGCTTTGCAGGAAGAAAACGAATTATTGAAGCAGGAGAATGCATCTGTAAAGTTAGCCCTGAATGCTGCCAAAAGTAAGAACTCGGATCTTGATGAGAAGATGCGTGTACTTAAATTAGCGAAGAGTATTGAGGGAACAAGCGAGAAGACACTTGATATAAAGCAAAAAATTAACGATTTTGTGCGTGAAATTGATAAGTGTGTTGTGTTACTTAAGAAATAAGGGATACAAACAAATGAAACAAAGCTAAGAAATGGGAGAAATCTCGATTAAGATAACTATCTCTGACCGCATTTACCCTTTAAAGGTGAGTACGGAAGAGGAGGAAATTGTAAGGCGTGCAGCCAAAATTATCAATGAACGCATAAAGGACTATCAGGAAAATTATGCGGTTAGGGATAAACAGGATTTGCTTTCTATGGCTGTATTGCATTATGCAACAGCAGTGCTAAGAGTAGAAAATAAAGTGCAGGACCAGGATACTGCAGTTGCTGAAAAAGTTGAAGAATTAGATAGTTTACTGAACGATTTTTTTACGAGATAAAATCGTTACCATAAAAAAGCGAAAGAGATTTAACCGTTGTTAAGTTTTAGTTTCATTGTTTATTAAATTTTGGATAGGTTAGTATTTTCAGGTATAAACAACTGAATGATGACCGGCTTATTCAGAGCTTAACGCAATAAGCTTAAAATTTAGTTGCGGTTTTTTTTTGTGGTATTGTTAAAAAAGGATAATTGAACTTGCATGAGTCTGCCATCAAACAGGTATTTAGCTCATGCAGATTTTTATATATATAAATTGAAATGGAAATAATAGGAACAATTGGATATGTACTTGCCGGCTTAGTTGTGGGCATATTAGTGGGCAGGTACCTGCTGCGCGGCTTGCTGAAAAAGCAGGAGGTTGCTGCACAGGGTAAGGTCAAAAAAATGTTAAAAGAAGCCGAAGCACAGGCAGAGATCATGAAAAAGGATCGAATGCTGGAAGCAAAGGAAAAATTCCTGCAGCTGAAAACTGAGCATGAGCAGGATGTAAATGCCAAAAATAACGTTGTCAATCAGCGCGAAAATGCAATTAAGCAAAAAGAGCAGTCGGTAAATCAGCGTCTGGAAAATATGAACCGCAAGGAACAGGAACTTGATAATCATAAGAAGAACCTGGAAAAGCAAACTGATATCGCTGTCAAAAAACAGGAAGAAGTAGAAGTGTTGAAAAACCAGCATGTAAAACAATTGGAAACCATTGCAGGATTAAGTGCTGAAGAAGCAAAGAATCAGCTGGTTGAAAATATGAAACAGGAAGCGAGAACACAGGCAATGATCCAGGTAAAGGATATTGTTGATGAGGCGAAGCTTACTGCAACTAAAGAGGCAAAAAAAGTTGTTATTCAAACCATACAGCGTACAGCTGTTGAAGCAGCAATCGAAAATACTGTTTCCATTTTCCATATTGAAAGTGATGAAATTAAAGGCCGTGTAATTGGTCGTGAGGGTAGAAATATCCGTGCATTGGAAGCGGCTACAGGTATTGAGATCATTGTTGATGATACACCTGAGGCTATTATCTTATCTGGTTTTGATCCGGTAAGAAGAGAGATTGCACGTTTAGCTTTACACCGTTTGGTAACTGACGGTCGCATCCACCCTGCACGTATTGAGGAAGTGGTAGCTAAAACTAAAAAACAGATTGAAGACGAGATTGTGGAGATCGGTGAGCGTACAGTGATTGACTTAGGTATTCACGGTCTGCATCCTGAGCTGATCAGGATGGTAGGACGTATGCGTTACCGTTCATCATATGGGCAGAACTTATTGCATCACTCACGTGAGGTAGCCAACTTCTGTGCTACGATGGCAGCTGAATTAGGCTTAAATGCCAAGATGGCCAAACGTGCAGGTCTGTTACATGATATAGGTAAGGTACCTGATGACAATCCGGAATTGCCTCACGCAATTTTAGGTATGCAACTGGCAGAAAAATATAAAGAACATCCTGAGATTTGTAACGCTATCGGAGCTCACCATGATGAGATCGAGATGACTTCAATGATTTCACCAATTGTACAAGCTTGTGATGCTATCTCTGGCGCACGTCCGGGAGCAAGACGTGAGGTCGTAGAAAGTTATATCAAACGTTTGAAAGAATTAGAAGAACTGGCACTTTCTTATCCTGGTGTTGAAAAAACATTTGCGATACAGGCTGGTAGAGAACTAA
>Ga0247809_1000307_pt1 | contig 24472 bp, 20 predicted proteins | sample UWRJL104311B1_FD_180951 | JGI IMG/M metagenome (GOLD analysis project Ga0247809, IMG submission 180951) | Plant litter microbial communities from Arlington Agricultural Research Station in Wisconsin, United States - UWRJ-L104-311B-1 | ecosystem: Environmental > Terrestrial > Plant litter >...
CTGAACGTCGCGACCCTCGGTCTGGCCGCACCCGTCGCGAGCTTCTTCGAAGACGTGAGCAGCGTCTTTCTCTCGGTCTTCGCGATCCTGATCCCGGTGTTGGTCGTCGTGGTGATCGCGGGTCTCGTCGTGCTGTTCGTGTTCGTGATGCGCAGGTACCGCAGGCGGCGCGCTTCGACAGGCGCAGCGACCGGTTAAACACGATTGGCCGCCGCCCCGCACTTTTCAGAGCGAGGCAGCGGCCAATCGATGGAACCTAGTGACTAGGAGTTGTTGCTGAGCTTCTCACGAAGAGCCGCGAGCGACTCGTCGTCTGCGAGCGTGCCGGCCGAGGCCGAGTCGCTCGAGAAGGTCGACGCGCCGGAGGGCACGTCGCTCGAGGAGATGTTGTTCTCCTCGATGGCTGCAGCGGCAACCTGCTTCTTGTGCGACTCCCAACGAGCCTGGGCTGCAGCGTACTCCTGCTCCCACTTCTCGCGCTGGGTCTCGAAGCCTTCCTTCCACTCCTGGGTCTCCGGGTCGAATCCGTCCGGGTACTTGTAGTTGCCGGCTTCGTCGTACTCGGTGAGCATTCCGTAGAGCGCCGGGTCGAACTCGGTGCCCTCGGGGTCGACGCCCTCGTTCGCCTGCTTCAGCGAGAGGCTGATGCGGCGACGCTCGAGGTCGATGTCGATGACCTTGACGAAGACCTCGTCGCCGACCGACACGACCTGCTCGGCGAGCTCGACGTGCTTGCCCGACAGCTCGGAGATGTGTACGAGGCCCTCGATGCCCTCAGCGACGCGCACGAACGCGCCGAAGGGGACGAGCTTCGTGACCTTACCCGGTGCAACCTGTCCGATTGCGTGGGTGCGGGCGAATACCTGCCATGGGTCTTCCTGGGTGGCCTTGAGCGACAGCGACACGCGCTCGCGCTCGAGGTCGACCTCGAGGATCTCGACGGTGACTTCCTGGCCGACTTCGACGACCTCGGAGGCGTGCTCGATGTGCTTCCACGAGAGCTCGGAGACGTGCACGAGGCCGTCTACGCCGCCCAGGTCGACGAACGCACCGAAGTTGACGATCGACGAGACGACACCCTTGCGGACCTGGCCCTTGGCGAGGTTCGCGAGGAACGTGGTGCGGCTTTCGCTCTGCGTCTGCTCGAGCAGGGCGCGGCGCGACAGCACGACGTTGTTGCGGTTCTTGTCGAGCTCGAGGATCTTCGCTTCGATCTCCTGGCCGAGGTACGGCGTGAGGTCGCGCACGCGGCGCAGCTCGATGAGCGAGGCGGGGAGGAAGCCGCGGAGGCCGATGTCGACGATGAGGCCGCCCTTGACGACCTCGATGACCGAACCGGTGACGATTCCGTCCTCGTCCTTGATCTTCTCGACGTCGCCCCACGCACGCTCGTACTGAGCGCGCTTCTTCGACAGGATGAGGCGGCCTTCTTTGTCTTCCTTCTGGAGGACGAGGGCCTCGACGGTGTCGCCCACCTGGACGACCTCGCTCGGGTCGACATCGTGCTTGATGGAGAGTTCGCGGGAGGGGATTACACCCTCGGTCTTGTATCCGACGTCGAGGAGAACCTCGTCGCGGTCGATCTTTACGACGGTACCTTCGATGAGGTCGCCATCGTTGAAGAACTTCAGCGTCTTTTCGACCGCTGCAAGGAAGTCTTCTGCAGATCCGATGTCATTGATCGCGACCTGCTTGGGCGCCTTCGCGGGCGTTACGAGTGTCATGTAGTTAGTGCTCCAGTAAGGGCATAAATCGGGCAGTCGACGGGGTGGATCTGTGTGTTCCGCCGACGGCAGGTGGATAGGACGTCACGAATGTGACATTCAAGCATACCGAATTGTCGGGGCGGGCGCGCAACCCGCCCCGAGTGGCTAGTCGCGCAGTGCGGCTAGTCGCGCAGAGCGGCCCGCAGGGTGTCGAGGCCCACTCCCCCGATATCGAGGGCGCGCTTGTGGAATGCCCGGATGTCGAATGCCGAGCCCTCGCGCGCAGCCGCCTCGTCGCGCAGCTGCTCCCAGATGCGCTGCCCCACCTTGTACGACGGCGCCTGTCCGGGCCATCCGAGGTACCGGTTCACTTCGAAGCGCACGAACTCCGGGCTCATGTTGACGTTGGCGCCCATGAAGCCGAAGGCGTAGTCGCCCGTCCACGGGCCCGAGCCGTCGGGCAGCGTCTTCTCGAGGTGCACGCCGATGTCGAGCACGACGCGGGCCGCGCGCATGCGCTGCCCGTCGAGCATGCCGAGCCGGTCGGCCGGGTCGTCGAGGTAGCCGAGCTGCTGCATGAGACGCTCGGCGTAGAGCGCCCAGCCCTCCGCGTGCCCGCTCGTGCCCGCGTTGCGGCGCCAGGTATTGAGGGTCGCCTTGTTGTAGACGGCCTGCCCGATCTGCAGGTGATGGCCGGGCACGCCCTCATGGTAGACCGTGGTGAGCTCGCGCCAGGTGTCGAACTCGGTGACTCCCTCGGGCACGCTCCACCACATCTGGCCGGGGCGGGAGAAGTCGTCGGTCGGGTTCGTGTAGTAGATGCCGCCCTCCTGGGTGGGCGCGATCATGCACTCGAGCCGCTTCACCGGGTCGGGGATATCGAAGTGGCTGCGCGAGAGCTCGTCGACCGCGCGGTCGCTCGTCTCCTGCATCCAGCGCTGGAGAGCGTCCGTCCCGTGCAGCTTGCGGCTCTCGTCGCCGTCGAGGAACTCGATCGCCTCGAGTACGGATGCCCCCGGCTTGATCTCCCTCGCGATGGACTCCTGCTCTGCCACCATTCGCGCCAGCTCGTCGATGCCCCACTCGTAGGTCTCGTCGAGGTCGACCGTCGCGCCGAGGAAGCCGCGGGAGGCGAGGGCGTACAGTTCGCGGCCGACGGCGTCTTTCTGCGGAGCGTGCGGTGCGAGCTCGCCGCCGAGGAACTCCGCGAGCCGCGCGTACGCGGCGGCGGATTCGTCGGCGCCGCGCCGCAGGTCGGCGACGACCGACGCGGGCAGGTCGCCGGCGGCGGTGCGCGCGCCGTCCGCGAGGCCGAAGAAGAACCCGGAGCCGGCGACGTGCTTCTGGGCCTGGGCGACGACCTCGGTGATCTGGCGGATCGCCGGCACGTTGCCGGCCGCGATCCCCGCGCGCAGCGACTCGATGTACCCGTCCATGGCGCCGGGCAGGTTGTGCATCCGCTTCGCGACGTTCGACCAGTCGTCGACGGTCTCGGTCGGCATGAGGTCGAAGATGTCGCGCAGCTCCTGCGCCGGGCTCGCGATCACGTTGAGGTCGCGCTGACCGAATCCGGCCTCGTGCTTGTCGATCGTGAGGCGCAGGTCGCGCGCGAGGTCCATCTGCGTGATCCGGTCGACGTCGTCTTTCGGGATCGCCGCCTCGATCTCGGCGAGGGCGCGGCGCGTGTGCACCATGGCCTCGTCCGCTCCGGCAGGCGAGTAGTCGGCGTACTCCCCCTCCCGTCCGGGGCGGCCCAGATAGACGCGCGCCTCCGGGTACAGGTCGAGCTCGGTGTCGACCCACGCCTCGGCGATCGCGTCGATGATGGTGGGCTGGCGGGCGGTGGTGTCGTCGGTCATCTGGTCAACCTCTGTCGTCGGAAGCGGTGGCTGCGCTGTGCGTGGGTGCGCTGTGTATGGTCGTTCGGCGGCCGGGTCAGTTGTTTTTGTCGAGGTCGGTCTCGAGCACTCCCGCGAGCGTCTCGACCGCGGCATCCGCTCCGTCTCCCTCGGCGGACAGGGTGACCTCTTCGCCGTGGCCGATGCCGAGCGACAGGACCCCGAGGATGCTCGCGGCGTTCACGCTGCGCCCGGCGGCCGAGGTGAGGGTGACGGTGACGCCGGTCGCGGCCGCGGCCTGGGCGAACAGCGACGCGGGGCGGGCGTGCAGGCCGACGCTCGATGCGACGGTGACTTTTCTCTCTGACATGGGGACTCCTTCGTCGGTGTGGTGCTGGTGGATGTCGCTACGCCGCGAGTGCCGCGTAGACGTCTGACGCGTTCGAGGCGTCGCGGAGGGCCGAGGCCCTGGCTGGGTCGAGCAGTACGCCGGCCAGCCGCGAGAGCAGGCCGATGTGTCCGCGTCCCCGGGCGGCGAGCCCGATGACGACGTGGACGGTCTCGCCGTTCCAGTCGACGCCGCCGGGGATGCGCAGCAGCACGAGGGCGTTGCGCGACACGGTCAGCTTGGCGGCGAGCGTGCCGTGCGGCACGGCCACTCCCTCGCCGACGTAGGTGGAGACGGCTCTCTCGCGTTCGAGCATCGCGTCGGTGTACGACGGGTCGACGGCCCCGGCCGCGACGAGCGCCTCGCCAGCCTGGCGGATCGCGTCGTCGACGTCGGCGGCCGTGGCGTCGAGCACGATCGACGATTCGGCGAGCAGGTCGGCGAGCGACTTCTGGTCTGGCATGCGGGTGGCCGTCACTTTCTCGTTGCCCGGCGCTAGTGCGCCGCGGCGTCCCAGTTGGGTCCGGTGCCGATCTGCACGTCGAGCGGCACGCGCAGGGCCGCCGCGGCGCCCATGCGCTCGCGCACTATGCCTGTGAGCTGGTCGAGTTCGCCGTCGGCCACCTCGAGCACCAGTTCGTCGTGCACCTGCAGCAGCAGGCGCGAACCGAGCTCGTGCTGGCGCAGGTCGTCGGCCACCCCGAGCATCGCGATCTTGAGGATGTCGGCCGCCGATCCCTGGATCGGGGCGTTGAGGGCGGCGCGTTCCGCGTTCTCGCGCAGCACCCGGTTCGACGAGGACAGGTCGCCGAACGGGCGGCGACGGCCGAAGATCGTCTCGGTGTAGCCGTCTACCCTGGCCTGCTCGACGACGTTGCGCAGGTAGTCCCGTACGGCTCCGAAGCGGTCGAAGTAGTCGGTCATGAGCGCCCGCGCCTCGCTCGACTCGATGCGCAGCTGCTTCGACAGGCCGAAGGCGCTCAGCCCGTAGGCGAGGCCGTACGACATGGCCTTGACCTTGGTGCGCATGAGCGGGGTGACGTCGGCCGGCTCGACGCCGAACACGGTGGAGCCGACGAACCGGTGCAGGTCTTCGCCCTCGTTGAATGCGGTGATGAGACCCTCGTCGCCGGAGAGGTGCGCCATGATCCGCATCTCGATCTGCGAGTAGTCGGCGGTGAGCAGCGTCGTGAACCGCTCGCCCTTCTCGAACGCGGAACGGATCTCGCGCCCCACCGACGTCTTCACCGGGATGTTCTGCAGGTTCGGGTCGTTCGACGAGATGCGGCCCGTCGACGTGCCGGTCTGGTCGTAGGTGGTGTGTACGCGGCCGGCCGGGTCGACCGCCTTCTCGAGGGTCTCGACGATCTGCTTGAGCTTGGTCGCGTCGCGGTGCTTGAGCAGCAGGTCGAGGAACGGATGCGGCGACTGCTCCTGCAGGTCGGTGAGGCTCGCGGCGTCGGTGGAGTACCCCGTCTTGTTCGACCGGGTCTTGGGCATCTGCAGCTCTTCGAAGAGCACCTGCTGCAGCTGCTTCGGCGACCCGAGGTTCACCTCGTGGCCGATCTCGGCGTAGGCGCGGGTGGCGAGGTCGACGCTCACGTTCGTGAGCTCGCCCGAGAGCCGGGTGAGCACCTCGCGGCTCACCGTGATGCCGTCGAGCTCCATCGTCGCGAGCACCGTCACGAGTGGGAGTTCGATCTCGTCGAGCACCCGCCGCGAGCCGGTGTCGAGCTTGTCGGCGAGGTACTCGCTGACGCGCAGCACGTACCAGGCCTCGGTCGCGAGGCTCACGGCGTCGGTGTCGGGCACGAGCTGGTTGGGGTCGGGCTGCGGCAGTTCTTCGCCGAGGAAGTCGTAGACCTGGCTGACGAGCGTGTCGGCCTTGCCCGCCGGCTTGAGCAGCCACGCCGCGAGGCTCGTGTCGAACGCGATGCCCGCGAGGTCGAGCCCAGACCGGCGCAGCGCCTTGAGCTGCTGCTTCGAGCCCTGCAGGTACTTCGGCGAATCGCTCACGAGCCAGGACTCGAGCGCGACGTAGTCGGGCCGGCCCGGCTGCCACGGCACGAGCGCGCTGTCGGTGGCCGACGCGATGCCGAGGGCGGTGACCCGGCCGTCGACCGTCTCGACCCGGAGCCCGAGCGGGGCCGTGCCCTGTGCGGACTGCGTGTCGAGCCACTTCGCGAGTTCTTCGTCGACCATGGTGCGCACCGGGGGGATCGCCGTCTCTTCGACGACCGCCGTGGGCGGGCCCGCGGCATCCGATTCGCGAAGGTGTCCGTCTTCGCCGGCGAGTTTCATGACCCGCTCGAGCAGAGTCTTGAACTGCAGCTTGTCGAAGACCTCGCGCACGGCCTTCTCGTCGATCGGCTGGCGCTCGAGGTCGGTCGGCCCGAACGGGAGGTCGACGTCGGTGAGCAGGTGGTTGAGCTTGCGGTTGCGGATGGCGCGGTCTTTCTGCTCACGCAGCTTCTCGCCGACCACACCCTTGATCTCGTCGGCGTGCTCGAGCACGGCGTCGAGGCTGCCGTACTGCACGATCCACTTCACGGCGGTCTTCTCGCCGACCTTGTCGATGCCGATCAGGTTGTCGCTCGTCTCGCCGACGAGGGCGGCGATGTCGGGGTACTGGTGCGGCTCGATGCCGTAGCGCTCGAAGACGGTGTCGCGGTCGTAGCGCTTGAGTTCCGAGACGCCGCGCGCGTTCGGGTAGAGCAGCGTGACGTCGTCGTTGATCATCTGGATCGCGTCGCGGTCGCCCGAGACGACGTAGACGTGGAACCCCTGCTCCGCTCCCTCGCGGGCGAGGGTGGCGAGGATGTCGTCGGCCTCGTAGTCCTCGATCGAGACCGTGGGGATGCCCATGGCCTTGAGCGCCTCCTCGAGCAGCGGGATCTGGCCGATGAACTCGACCGGGGTCTCGCCGCGGGTGCCCTTGTACTCCGGGTACTCGCGGGTGCGGAAGGAGAACCGGGAGATGTCGAACGCCACCGCGAGGTGGGTGGGCTTCTCGGCCTTGAGCAGGTTGATCAGCATGGCGATGAACCCGTGGATGGCGTTGGTGTGCTGCCCCTCACGGTTCATGAAGCTGTCGACCGGCAGCGCGTAGAACGCCCGGAATGCCAGGGAATGGCCGTCGATTATGAGGAGGGTAGGCTTTTCGTTGTCCGACACGACAGCCAGCCTAGCCGCGGTCACCGACATGCCGGGCCGCCAGAAAGAGTGCAATGACGACCTTTCCGAACGATCTCGATCCCGAACTCGTCGAACGTCTCGTGACCAGCGGCGGGGGTGCACTGGCCGTCAAGATGGGCATCGATTTCGTCGAGCTCTCGGCCGAGCACTCGATCGCCACGATGCCGGTGGACGGCAACACCCAGGTCGTCGGCCTGCTACACGGCGGGGCACACGTCGTGCTCGGCGAATCGCTCGGCTCCGTGTCATCCGCTATCCACGCGGGCGCCGGACGCTACGCGGTCGGCATCGAGATCAACGCGACCCACAGCCGCTCGGTGACCTCGGGGCTGGTCACGGCGACGTGCACCGCTCTCTCGCTCGGCCGCACCCTCGCGACGCACGAGATCGTGATGCGCGACGAAGCCGGGCGGCGGCTGTCGACCGTGCGCATGACGAACATGCTGCTCGACTAGCGGTAGCGCGACTCCCCCGCGGCTGAAGCGGGTGTACGGCTACTTCTTGGCGCTGAGCTGCTCGATGATCGCCTGGGCGACGTCGTGCATCGTGAGACGGCGGTCCATCGACGCCTTCTGGATCCAGCGGAAGGCCTCGGGCTCGGTCAGGCCCATCTTCTCGTTGAGCAGGCCCTTGGCGCGGTCGACGAGCTTGCGGGTCTCGAAGCGCTCGACGAGGTCGGCGACCTCGGCCTCGAGCGTGATGATCTGGGTGTAGCGGCTGAGGGCGATCTCGATCGCGGGCAGCAGGTCGTTGGGCGTGAACGGCTTGACGACGTAGGCGAGGGCGCCGGCCTCGGAGGCCCGCTCGACGAGCTCCTTCTGGCTGAAGGCGGTCAGCAGCACGACGGGCGCGATGTGGTTCTTCGTCAGGCGCTCCGCCGCGGAGATGCCGTCTAGCTGGGGCATCTTCACGTCCATGATGACGAGGTCGGGGCGCAGCTCTGTGGCGAGAGCGACGGCCGTCTCGCCGTCGCCTGCTTCGCCGACGACCTCGAAGCCGTTGTCGCGGAGTATTTCGACGATGTCCATGCGAATCAGGGACTCGTCTTCTGCCACCACTACTCGACGGGGAGCGGACGGGGTTGATTCTTGGTCAGTCACGTCAACGAGCCTACGGTATTCTGTGACAGTTGTTGTGCGCCGGATTGGCGGAATGGCAGACGCGGAGCACTCAAAATGCTTTGCTCGAAAGGGCGTGCGAGTTCGAGTCTCGCATCCGGCACAACGTACGGCGAGGGAATTCCCGGTGAATCCCCGCTCTCCCATCGGGGGCGGTGCGGAACTATAACCCGGGGGTCGGTGCCTGTATACCCCCGCGCGGCGCGAGCACCCCGCGGCGTACATTTCGTACGAACGAGGTCCTGGAAGGCATGCCTCCCGGTGTGGCTCGCAGGCCCGTTCCGCCACGATGTGCCCCGCGCACGGTACGTGACGAGGGACGGTGGCGGCCAGCCCCGCCGCCGTCCCTAAGCCTCGACCCCGACCGCAACGGAGGAGCGCCACCATGGCCGAACGTGACCCGGACGACGCCCTCCCCGATGTGACGGCACCGGAATCGTCGGCGGACGGCTCGGAGACGGACGAAGGAGTCCTCTCCCCCGGATCCACCGCCACGGGTGCCGGCACGACGGAGGCAGACGTCTCCGACGGACGGGAGCAGAAGCTACCGCGCGTGGATTAGGGACACAACGCACGAAGGGGCCGGACAGCTTTCGCTGCCCGGCCCCTTTGGTGTGCGGTACCGCTAACCCGGCGCGACTACTCCGAGACTGCGGCGTACGCCGGGGCCTTGGCGAACTTCGCGTCGCCTACGCGGTGCACGCGCAGGTCGTTCGTGAAGCCGGAGATCCCGGGAGGCGAACCGGAGATGACGACGACGACGTCGCCGACCTCGGCCAGTCCCTCGCCCAGGAGGATCTCGTCGACCTGGAGGTACATCGAGTCGGTGTGGGTGACCCGGTCGACCACGTAGGAATCGATGCCCCAGATGAGCGCCATGCGGCGGCGGATCGCGGGGTCGGGCGTGAAGGCGAGCATCGGCACGTTGAAGCGCAGTCGCGACATCCGGCGCGCGGAGTCGCCCGATTCGGTGAAGATGCAGACGTACTTGGCCTCGACGAACGACGCGACCTCGGCCGCCGCGAGCGTGATCGCCCCACCCTGCGTGCGGGGCTTGGTGCCCAGCTCCGGGATGCGCTCGAGTCCGTGCTCTTCGGTGGATGCCACGATGCGGGCCATGGTCTGCACCGTGATCACGGGGTACTCGCCGACGCTGGTCTCGCCGCTGAGCATGACCGCGTCCGCGCCATCCAAGACCGCGTTCGCGACGTCGGAGGTCTCCGCGCGCGTCGGCACGGGGCTCGAGATCATCGATTCGAGCATCTGGGTGGCGACGATGACCGGCTTGGCCATGCGGCGCGAGAGCTCGACCGCGCGCTTCTGCACGATCGGCACCGCCTCGAGGGGAAGCTCGACGCCGAGGTCGCCACGGGCGACCATGATCGCGTCGAACGCGTCGATGATGGCCTCGAGGTTGTCGACGGCCTGCGGCTTCTCGATCTTGGCAATGACGGGGACCTTGCGGCCCTCCTCGGCCATGATCTCGTGCACGCGCACGATGTCGGTGGCGTCGCGCACGAAGGAGAGCGCGATGAGGTCGCAGCCGAGGCGGAGGCCCCAACGGAGGTCGTCCTCGTCCTTTTCGCTCAGAGCGGGAACGTTGACCGCGACGCCGGGCAGGTTGATGCCCTTGTTGTTCGACACCGCTCCGGCGACGATGACCTCTGTCGTGACGACCGGGCCGTCGACGGAGGTGACCTGCACCTTGACCTTGCCGTCGTCGATGAGCAGGAAGTCGCCGGGGCTCACGTCCTGCGGGAGGCCCTTGAAGGTAGTGCCGGAGAGCTCGCGCGTCCCGACCACGTCTTCGGTGGTGATCTTGAAGACGTCGCCGACCGCGAGGTCGTAGGGGCCGCCCTCGAACTTGCCGAGGCGGATCTTCGGGCCCTGCAGGTCGACCATGACGGCGACGGCGCGGCCGGAGTCGTCTGCCGCCTTGCGCACGTTGGCGTAGACGCGCTCGTGCACGTCGTACGAACCGTGGCTGAGGTTCATGCGTGCCACGTCGACACCCGCGTCGATGATCGCGCGGATGTTTTCATAGCTGGAGGTTGCCGGGCCGAGCGTAGCGACGATTTTCGCGCGTCTCATGAGTTCCTTCTGTGGTGGTTTCGTGGTGGTCGGTGAATGAACTGGTCGGAATCTAGATGGCGATCGCGTGGTCGGTCGGCTTGACCGGGAACGGCAGTTGCGTCGCCCCTTCAAGGTACCGATCGACGGCGGATGCCGCAGCACGACCCTCGGCGATCGCCCAGACGATCAACGACTGGCCGCGCCCCGCGTCGCCCGCGACGAACACGCCGGACTCGCTGGTCTGGTAGTCGCCGTCGCGGCCGATGTTGCCCTTCTCGTCGAAGGGCACCGGCAGCTGCTCGGCGATGGTCTCCGACTCGGGACCGGTGAAGCCCATCGCGAGCAGCACGAGGTCGGCGGGGATCTCGCGCTCGGTGCCCGCCTTGGGCACGCGGCGTCCGTCGAGGTATTCGGTCTCGGCGACGCGGATCGCGCGCACCTCCCCCGCGTCGTTCGACAGGAACTCGATCGTCGAGGCGAGGAAGACACGCTCGCCGCCCTCTTCGTGGGCGCTCGACACCTCGAACAGCGTCGGGGCCATCGGCCACGGCTGGGTGTCGGGGCGCTCGCTCGCCGGCTGCTTGCCGATCGCGAGGTTGGTGACCGAGAGGGCGTGCTGGCGGTGCGCGGTTCCGATGCAGTCGGCGCCGGTGTCGCCGCCGCCGAGGACGACGACGTGCTTGCCCTCCGCGGTGAGCTGCTCGGCGACCGTGTCACCGGCTCCCACGCGGTTCTGCTCGACCAGGTAGTCCATGGCGAAGTGCACGCCGAGCAGGTCGCGGCCCGGGATCGGCAGGTCGCGCGGCACCGTGGCGCCCGTCGCGACGATCACGGCGTCGTACCGGGCGCGGAGGTCGCTCCAGCTGATGTCGACACCGATCGTGACGCCGGCGCGGAAACGGGTTCCCTCGGCCTGCATCTGCGCGAGGCGCATCTCGATGTGCTTCTTCTCCATCTTGAAGTCGGGGATGCCGTAGCGCAGCAGGCCGCCGATGCGGTCGTCGCGCTCGAACACGGCCACGGTGTGGCCTGCCCGGGTGAGCTGCTGCGCGGCGGCGAGTCCGGCCGGGCCGGAACCGACGACGGCGACCGTCTTGCCGGTGAGACGCTCGGGCGGGTGCGGGGTGACCCAGCCCTTCTGGTACGCCTCGTCGATGATCGAGACTTCGACGTTCTTGATCGTGACGGCGGGCTGGTTGATGCCGAGGACGCAGGATGACTCGCAGGGCGCGGGGCACAGCCGCCCGGTGAACTCCGGGAAGTTGTTCGTCGCGTGCAGGCGTTCGATCGCCTGGTGGCCTTCCCCGCGCCACATCAGGTCGTTCCACTCCGGGATCAGGTTGCCGAGCGGGCAGCCCTGGTGGCAGAACGGGATGCCGCAGTCCATGCAACGGCCGGCCTGTTTGCGTACGGTCGCGGCGTCGCCCTGCTCGTAGACCTCTTTCCAGTCCATGAGCCGCAGTGCGACGGGGCGTCGGGGCGGGAGCTCGCGCTCCTGCACCTTCAGGAATCCCTTGGGATCAGCCACCGGTAACCTCCATGATTCGTGCCCAGACCACGTCGCCGTCGGGGTCGAGACCCTCGTCGGCCGCGGTCTGGCGGGTTGCGATGACGGCGGCGTAGTCGCGAGGCAGTACCTTCACGAAGCGCGCGACCGTCCCGTCGATGTCGTCGAGCATGCGGCGTGCGACGGCCGACCCCGTCTCGTCGACGTGGCGCTGCAGGAGGTCGGTGAGGATCTCCACGTCGGCGCTGCCGAGCTCGAGCAGCGTGAGTTCGCCGCTCGCGAGCGAGTCGGGGTTGACGCTCTCGCGGCGCAGGTCGTAGATGTAGGCGGTACCGCCCGACATGCCCGCACCGAGGTTGCGGCCGGTGGTGCCGAGGATGACCGCGAGGCCGCCCGTCATGTATTCGAGCGCGTGGTCACCCACGCCCTCCACGACGGCGGTGGCACCCGAGTTGCGCACGAGGAACCTCTCGCCCACGATGCCGCGCAGGAACATCGAGCCCTGCGTCGCGCCGTAGCCGATGACATTGCCGGCGATGACGTTGTCCTCGGCGGCGAACGCGCTGCGCTCGTCAGGCCGCACGATGATCTCGCCGCCGCACAGTCCCTTGCCGACGTAGTCGTTGCTGTCGCCGACGAGGCGCAACTGGATGCCGCTCGGCAGGAACGCGCCGAGGGACTGTCCGGCCGTACCGGTGAGGTTGACGCGGATGGTGCCGGCGGGGAGGCCGTGCTCGCCGTGGCGCAGCGTGACCGCGTTGCCGAGCATGGTACCGACGGCGCGCTCGGTGTTCTTGATCGGCAGGTCGATCGACACCGGGGTGCCGTGCTCGAGCGCGTTCTCGCTGCGGCGGATCAGCTCCACGTCGAAGTGCTTCTCGAGCTCGTGGTCTTGCGGGCGGAAGTTGCGGCGGGGCGCGTCATCCGCGAAGTCCGGTCCGACGAGCACCGGCGACAGGTCGAGCCCGTCGGCCTTCCAGTGGTCGATAGCGCCGTTGACGTCGAGCATCTCGTGGTGTCCGACGGCCTCTTCGATCGAGCGGAAGCCGAGCGCCGACAGGTACTCGCGCACCTCCTGGGCCAGGAACTCGAAGAAGTTCACGACGAACTCGGGCTTTCCGCTGAAGCGGGCACGCAGTTGCGGGTTCTGGGTTGCGATGCCGACGGGGCAGGTGTCGAGGTGGCATACGCGCATCATGACGCAGCCCTCGACGACGAGCGGAGCGGTCGCGAAACCGTACTCCTCCGCGCCGAGCAGCGCGCCGACGATGACGTCGCGGCCGGTCTTCATCTGGCCGTCGACCTGCACCACGACGCGGTCGCGCATGCCGTTGAGCATGAGCGTCTGCTGCGTCTCGGCGAGTCCGAGCTCCCACGGGGTTCCCGCGTGCTTGAGCGAGTTGAGCGGGCTAGCGCCCGTCCCGCCGTCGTGGCCGGAGACCAGCACGACGTCGGCGAGGGCCTTCGTCACGCCGGCCGCGACCGCGCCGATGCCCGACTGGCTCACGAGCTTCACGTGCACGCGGGCCACGGGGTTGGCGCGCTTCACGTCGAAGATGAGCTGCTTGAGGTCTTCGATCGAGTAGATGTCGTGGTGCGGCGGCGGCGAGATGAGTCCGACGCCCGCGGTCGCGTGCCTCGTGCGCGCGATCCACGGGTACACCTTGCTCGGGGGCAGCTGGCCGCCCTCGCCGGGCTTCGCGCCCTGCGCCATCTTGAGCTGGATGTCGGTGGAGTGCGTGAGGTACATGCTCGTGACGCCGAAGCGGCCGCTCGCGACCTGCTTGATGGCGCTGCGGCGGGTCGGGTCGAGCAGGCGGTCGGTGTCTTCGCCGCCCTCTCCCGTGTTGCTCTTCGCGCCGATCGAGTTCATCGCGATCGCGAGCGTCTCGTGCGCCTCCGCGCTGATCGAGCCGTAGCTCATCGCGCCGGTGGAGAAGCGCTTGACGATGGATGCCACGGACTCGACCTCGTCGATGGGCACGACCGGCCGCACGCCCGTCTTGAACGAGAACAGGCCGCGGATGGTCATGAGCTTCTCGGCCTGGTCGTCGACGAGCTTGGTGTACTCGCGGAAGATGTCGTACCGGCGCGCGCGCGTGGCGTGCTGCAGCCGGAAGACCGTGTCGGGGTTGAACAGGTGGGGCGGCCCCTCGCGGCGCCACTGGTATTCGCCGCCGGTGCCGAGGCGCTCGTGCGCCGCGATCGCGCCGTCGTCTGGGTACGCGCCCTCGTGCCGTGCCGCGCTCTCGGCCGCGATGACCTCGATGCCGACGCCGCCGAGCAGGCTCGACGTTCCGGTGAAGTACTGGTCGACGAACTCCTGATTGAGCCCGACCGCCTCGAACGCCTGGGCGCCCGCGTACGACGAGACCACCGAGATGCCCATCTTCGACATGATCTTGAGCACGCCCTTGCCGAGCGCCTTGATCAGGTTCTTGACGGCCTTTTCCGGGGTGACGCCGGTGAGCATGCCGTTGCGCACGAGCTCTTCTGCCGTCTCCATGGCGAGGTACGGGTTGATGGCGGATGCGCCGTAGCCGACGAGCAGCGCGATGTGGTGCACCTCGCGCACGTCTCCGGCCTCGACGATGATGCCGACCTTCATCCGGTTCTCTTTGCGGATGAGGTGGTGGTGGATCGCGGCGAGCATGAGCAGCGACGGCACCGGCGCGTATTCGCGGTTCGAGTCGCGGTCGGAGAGCACGATGAACTGCGCGCCGGCCTCGATCGCCTCGTCGACCTCGTCGCACATGGCCTTCAGGCGCTTCTCGAGCGCCTTCTGGCCCTTGTCGACGCGGTACAGCCCCTTGATCGTGGTGGTGAGGCGACTTCCCGGGGTCGGGTCGATGTGCTGGATCTTCGCAAGCTCGTCGTTGTCGATGACGGGGAAGTCGAGGATGACCTGACGCGCGTGCTCCGGGGTGGCCGCGAGCAGGTTGCGCTCCGGGCCGAGCCCGAGCTTCATCGACGTGACGACCTCTTCGCGGATGGAGTCGAGCGGCGGGTTCGTCACCTGGGCGAACTGCTGGGTGAAGTAGTCGAACAGCAGGCGCGGGCGCTCGGAGAGCACCGCGATCGGCGTGTCCGAGCCCATCGCGCCGAGCGGCTCCGCGCCGTTCTTCGCCATGGGCATGATCATGATGCGCACTTCTTCTTCGGTGTAGCCGAAGGTGCGCTGGCGACGGGTGACCGAGGCGGGCGTGTGCACGATGTGCTCGCGGTCGGGCAGGTCTTTGAGGTGGATGCGCCCCTCGTCGAGCCACTCCCCGTACGGCGCGGCCGAGGCGAGTTCGCCCTTGATCACGTCGTCTTCGATGACGGTGCCGGCCTCGGTGTCGACGAGGAACATCTTGCCGGGGCGCAGGCGGCCCTTGCGCACGACCTTCGCGGGGTCGATGTCGAGCACGCCGATCTCGCTCGCGAGCACGACGAGTCCGTCGTCGGTGACGAGGAAGCGTCCGGGGCGCAGGCCGTTGCGGTCGAGGGTGGCGCCGACGAGGGATCCGTCGGTGAAGACGAGGGCGGCCGGACCGTCCCACGGCTCCATGAGCATCGCGTGGTACTCATAGAACGCCTTGCGGGCGGCCTCGACGTCGGTCTGGTTCTCCCAGGCCTCGGGCACCATCATCATGATCGAGTGCGGCAGCGAGCGGCCGGTGAGGCTGAGCAGCTCGACGACCTCGTCGAAAGAGGCGGAGTCGCTCGCGCCCGGCGTGTTGATCGGGAGCAGGCTCGGGATGTCACCGAGCAGCTCGGACTCGAGCTGCGACTGGCGGGCGCGCATCCAGTTGCGGTTGCCCTGCACCGTGTTGATCTCGCCGTTGTGCGCGATCATGCGGAACGGCTGCGCGAGCGGCCACGACGGGAAGGTGTTCGTCGAGTAGCGCGAGTGCACGAGCGCGAGCTTCGAGGCGAAGCGTTCGTCGCTCAGGTCGGGGTAGAACGGCTCGAGCTGCAGGGTCGTGACCATGCCCTTGTAGACCAGGGTGCGGCTGGAGAGCGAGGGGAAGTACGCGCCGTAGCCGTGTTCGGCCCGCTTGCGCAGCCGGTAGACCTGGCGGTCGAGTTCGATTCCCGAGATGAGCGAGCCCGCGTCATCCGTTCTCGTCGATGCGAGGAAGAGCTGCTCGAAGACGGGCATCGCCGCCCGCGCGAGGTCGCCGACCTGCTCGGAGCGCACGGGCACCGCACGCCAGCCGAGGACGGTGAGACCCTCTTCGGCCGCGATCTGGTCGATGCCGGCCTTGAGTGCGGCACGGTCGTCGTCTTCGACGGGCAGGAACGCCATGCCGACGGCGTACGCGCCCGCGTCGGGCAGGTCGAAGCCCGCGACGGCACGCAGGAACTCGTCGGGGATCTGGGTGATGATGCCGGCGCCGTCGCCGGTTCCGGCGTCGGAACCGATCGCGCCGCGGTGCTCGAGGTGGCGCAGGGCGTTCAGGGCCGCATCGATGATGTCGTGCCCCGCGGTTCCGCGCAGGGTGGCCACCATCGCCAGTCCGCAGGCGTCTTTCTCACGACGGGGGTCGTAGAGTCCTGTCGCCTCGGGAGTGGTGCTGAATCGTTGGAGTGCTGGCGTGAGAGCCATGGAAGTCCGTCCTCACGATGTGTTGGAGCGGGCGGGACGTCGGCGGCCCATCGGGTGTCAGAGGTGGCCCTGTCGTCAGGACGTGGCGCCTTCTCCGCTTCGGGCGGGGCCGCTTGTGGCGGAACCGCTTGTGGCGAGCTCTTCGGAGGCGGACGCGGCGTCATTGCCTGGTTCGTCCAGTTCCGAATAGGTGTCAGGCGAGTCTACCCCAGCACCCGGCCCTGCCCACTCCCGACCCGCGACATACGGGCTGGGCTCGAGGCCGGGATGACGCCGCGACTGCACCACGAGGATGACGACGCCCACGATCACCGCGATGATGGCGGCCCAGACGTTGCTGCGGAGGCCGGCGAAGACCTCGCTGGGGTCGATGCGGATGGTCTCGAAGACGGTGCGCCCGAGTCCGTACCAGATGAGGTACAGGCCGAGCACCTTGCCCCACTGCAAGCGCATCTTGCGCTCGATCACGAGGATGAGCGCGAAGCCGACGAGGTTCCAGACGATCTCGTAGAGGAACGTCGGGTGGAACAGTGTGCCCTCGGGGAGCCCCGCCGGGTAGGCGGCGTTCGACGACTCGATCTCGAGGCCCCACGGCAGGTCGGTGGGCTGGCCGAAGAGCTCGTGGTTGAACCAGTTTCCGAAGCGGCCGAACGCCTGGGCGAGCAGAAGGGCGGGCGCGACCGCGTCGGCGAAGGTCCAGAAGCGGATGCCCGAGAACTTGCAGCCGATCCAGGCGCCGATCGCGCCGCCGATCAGCGAGCCGAAGATGGCGATGCCGCCCTCCCAGACGAAGAGCACGGCCCACGGGTTCGCCCCGTCGTAGAAGTAGTCGTCGGGGTGGGTGAGCACGTGGAAGACGCGCGCGCCGATGATGCCGAGCGGCACGGCCCAGATGATGATGTCGAGCACGACGCCGGGCTCGGCCCCGCGCTTCTTGAGCCGGTAGTTGGTGAGCAGCCCTGCCGCCACGATGCCGATGAGGATGCAGATCGCGTAGGCGCGGATGTTGATGTCGACCGTCACCCACGACAGGCCGATGTCGCGCAACCACTGGCCGAGGTTGAAGACCTGCCACGCGTAATCGGGGCTGGGGATGCTGAGGGGTGCGAACACGAGGCAGGACCTTTCGGGGTGTGCAAAGACTAAGTAAGACTAGCGCCCGTCGGGGCGGTGGATCGTGTGGCTAGGGCCGGGTGCCGGCACTCAGGGCGGCCGCGACGCGGGCCGCGGCATCCACTCCCCCGTCGGCGAGTGCCTTGACGAGGGCGGAGCCGACGATCGCACCGTCGGCGTAGCCGATGACCTCGCGCACCTGCTCCGCGGTGGAGATGCCGATGCCGACGCAGGTGCTCGTGGCGCCGGCGTCGCGCAGGCGTCCGACGAGCGAACGGGCGGCGGCGTCGACGTCGTTCCTGGCCCCCGTTATGCCCATGGTCGAGACGGCATAGACGAAGCCGCGGCTGAGGTCGACGGACTGCTTCAGCCGGTCGGCCGACGAGGACGGAGCGGCGAGGAAGACCCGGTCGAGCCCGGTGCGGTCGGATGCCGCGAGCCATTCCCGCGCTTCGTCGGGCACGAGGTCGGGGGTGATGAGCCCGGCGCCGCCCGCGGCGAGCAGTTCGTCGGCGAAACGTTCGACGCCGAACTGGATGATCGGGTTCCAGTAGGTCATGACCAGCACGGGGGCGTCGACGCGCGCCGTGATGGCGGCGACGGCCTCGATGCCGTGCTTCAGGCGGAAGCCGTTCCGCAGCGCGACCTCGGTCGCGTGCTGGATGACGGGGCCGTCCATGACCGGGTCGGAGTAGGGCAGGCCCAGTTCGAGCACGTCGACGCCGTTCTCGACGAGCGCGACGGCCGCCTCGATGCTCGTGTCGAGGTCGGGGAAGCCCGCAGGGAGGTACCCGACGAGGGCGCCGGATCCCGCGTCCTTGCGCAGCCGGATGGCGTTCTCGACGGCGCTCATCGTTCGGGCGATTCGTCGACGGGGGCGAGGTCGTCTGCGGCGAGGGCTTCGGCATCGAGGATGTCGAAGTACTTGCCCGCGGTCTCCATGTCTTTGTCGCCGCGACCGGACAGGTTCACCAGGATCACGGCGTCGGGGCCGAGCTGCTTGCCGAGCTCGAGGGTTCCGGCGAGGGCGTGCGCCGACTCGATGGCGGGGATGATGCCCTCGGTGCGGCTGAGCAGCCGCAGCGCCTGCATGGCCTCGTCGTCGGTGATCGGCAGGTAGGTGGCGCGGCCGAGGTCGTGCAGCCAGGAGTGTTCCGGGCCGACGCCCGGGTAGTCGAGCCCGGCGGAGATCGAGTGCGACTCGACGGTCTGGCCGTCTTCGTCCTGCAGCAGGTAGCTGCGGGCCCCGTGCAGTACGCCGGGGCGCCCCCGCGTGAGCGTGGCGGCGTGACGGTTCGTGAGGTGCCCGTCGCCGGCGGCCTCGTAACCGTACAACGCGACATCCGGGTCGTCGAGGAAGGCGTGGAAGATGCCCATGGCGTTGCTGCCCCCGCCGATGCAGGCGGTGACGGCGGTCGGGAGGCTGCCCGTGAGGTCGATGACCTGCTGGCGTGCCTCCTCGCCGATGATCTTCTGGAAATCGCGCACCATCGCCGGGAACGGGTGGGGGCCGGCCACCGTGCCGAAGATGTAGTTGGTGGTGTCGACGCTCGCGACCCACTCGCGGTACGCCTCGTTGATGGCGTCCTTGAGGGTGCGCGACCCGGTGGTGACCGAGACGACCTCGGCGCCGAGGAGGCGCATGCGGGCGACGTTGAGCGCCTGGCGGTCGGTGTCGACCTCGCCCATGTAGATGACGCACTCGAGGCCGAACAGCGCGGCGGCGGTCGCCGTCGCGACGCCGTGCTGGCCCGCTCCCGTCTCTGCGATCACGCGGGTCTTGCCGATGCGCTTGGTGAGCAACGCCTGCCCGAGCACGTTGTTGATCTTGTGCGAACCGGTGTGGTTGAGGTCTTCGCGCTTGAGGATGATGCGCGCACCGCCCGCGTGCTCGGCGAAACGCGGCACCTCGGTGATGATCGACGGCCGGCCGGTGTAGGTCTTGTGCAGCTCGGTGAGCTGCGCCGCGAACTCCGGGTCGGTCTTGGTCGACTCGTAGGCGGACGCGAGTTCGTCGAGGGCGGCGACGAGCGATTCGGGGACGTGGCGTCCGCCGAATTCGCCGAAGTAGGGGCCGATCTCGTCGCGCAGGTTGGTCATGTCAGGAACCGAGGAATTCTGTGAGGGTTGCCACGGGGTCTCCCGTGACGAGGGCTTCGCCGATGAGCACGACGTCGGCGCCGGCCGCGCGGTAGTGCGCGACGTCGGCGGGGGTCTTGACCGCGGACTCCGCGACCTTGACGACGCCGGCCGGGATGCGGTCGGCGAGGGTGCCGAACAGGTCGCGGTCGAGTTCGAAGGTGGACAGGTTGCGTGCGTTGACACCCACGAGGCTCGCGCCGAGGTCGATGGCGCGGTCGAGCTCGTCGCCGCTGTGCGTCTCGACGAGGGCGGTCATGCCGAGGTCGCCGATGAGGGCGTACAGCTCGGCGAGCAGGGGCTGCTCGAGCGCGGCGACGATGAGCAGCACGAGGTCGGCGCCGGCGGCGCGCGCCTCGAAGACCTGGTACGGCTCGGCGATGAAGTCCTTGCGCAGCACGGGGAGGGCGACCGCGTCGCGGACCGCCTCGAGGTCGGCGAGCGAGCCGCCGAACTTGCGGCCTTCGGTGAGCACGCTGATGACGCTCGCGCCGCCGCGTTCGTAGTCGCGGGCGAGGGCGGCCGGGTCGGCGATCTCGGCGAGGGCGCCGCGCGAGGGGCTCGAGCGCTTCACCTCGGCGATGATCTTGACCCGGTCGGCCGGGGCGAGGTGGGCGAGGGCGTCGAGCGCGGCCGGGCGCGCCAGTGCCGCCGACTCGACGTCGGTCAGGCTGAGGGTCGCGCGCCGTTCTGCGGCGTCGGCGAGGGCTCCGGCAACGAGGGAATCGAGCACCCTAGTTGTGTGCCTTCGGGGCGTTCTTGGCCCCGCCGACCCCGTAGCCGAGCACCGCGAGCACCTTGCCGGTGATGAGGCCGAGCACGGCGAGCACGGCCGAGGCGATGACGAACACGGGCATGTCGAGCCAGAAGAAGACGGTGCCGGCGGCGAAAGCGACCAGCATGATGATCACTGCAGTCCAGGCGGCGGGTGAGTTGCCATGTCCGGCGTCAGACTCGATGGTCATGATGCTCCATTCGTTGTTTCGGTTCGAGTAGAAACTCTATCGCGGGCGCGACTGGGCGGACGACGTGCGGGGGCGCGCCGCGTCAATCGTTGGTGGTCGGATCCCTGCCGCCGCTGAGCGAGTCCCAGTCGTCGACGGAGGTGCGAGGGGCGTCGGCGGGCACGAGGCGGGTGGCCTGGTACTTGCGCGACGAGCCGGGCCAGCGCGGGCTCGTGACGATGATCGCGATGCCGGCGAGCACTATCAGCACGCCGCAGACGATGGCGACCCACGCCCAGAGCCCGCCGTCGACCGTGTCGACGAGGTCGGCCACCGACTGCTTGCCCGCGACGCCGGTGGCCGTGGAGATCGCCGAAGCGGAGGCGACGACGGGATCGCCGACGGCGAGGATGCCGGAGAAGGCCACCGCCACCCCGATGAGCGCCTCGAGCACGCCGAACACGAAGCGGAAGACCGGCCCGGCGATGCTGAGCGCCCCGACGAGCACGAAGCTGGTGAGCGAGAGCGCCGACAGGGCGGGAGCCGCGACCTGGCCGTCGACGGCGATGTCCGTGCCGCCGACGAGCTCGACGTCGAACCAGACCTGCGTCCAGGCGACGAGGGTGACGATCGCGAGCACGGCGCTGCCGAGGATCACCGTGTTCTTGAGCCGGCGCGGGTTGCGTGCTGGCGTCGTGGTGGCCGCCTCGGCGTCGGCGGGCTCCGCGGGCTCCGGCTGGACGGGCGGTGTGGTGGGCTCGGTCATTGCACCCTGCGCATGGCGTTGGCGATCGCGACGGCGCGCAGCGGGGCTGCGGCCTTGTTCTGGGATTCGAGGTGTTCGGCCGCGGGGTCGGAGTCGGCGACGAGGCCGGCCCCCGCCTGGACGCGGGCGAGGCCGCCCACGATCGTCGTGGTGCGGATGGCGATGGCGAGGTCGAGGTCGCCGGCGAAGTCGAAGTACCCGACCACCCCGCCGTAGACGCCACGCTGCGCCGGTTCGAGCTCGTCGATGATCTCGAGGGCGCGGGGCTTCGGGGCTCCGGAGAGGGTCCCGGCCGGGAAGGTGGCCGTGAAGACCTCTATCGGCGTGGCATCCGGTCTCAGGTTTCCCTCGACGCTCGAGACGAGGTGCATGATGTGGCTGAACCGCTCCACCTGCATGAACTCGGTGACCTCGACGGTTCCCGGCGTGCACACCTTGAGCAGGTCGTTGCGGGCGAGATCGACGAGCATGAGGTGCTCCGAGCGCTCCTTCTCGTCGGCGAGCAGCTCGACGGCGAGTTCGAGGTCGCGTTCGACGTTCTCCGACCGCGGCCGGGAGCCGGCGATGGGGTGCATGTGCATGCGGCCGTCTTGCACCTTGACGAGCGCCTCGGGGCTGGAGCCGACGATCTGGTAGGGCTCGCCCGCCGTGTCGACGAGCGTGAGCAGGTACATGTACGGCGAGGGGTTGAGCGTGCGCAGCACCCGGTAGACGTCGATCGCGTCGGCGGTGATCTCGTGGTCGAAGCGCTGCGAGACGACGACCTGGAACACGTCGCCGTCGCGGATGTACTTCTTCGACCGTTCGATCGCCGCGGCGTACTCGGCTTCCGTGGTGCGCGGGATCGGCTCGGCCTGGATGCTCAGGTCGACGTCGGCGAGCCAGGCCTCGCTCGGCTCGGCGAGCTTGGACTGCATGGCGTCGAGCCGCCGCTGGGCTCCTGCCCATGCGTCGTCGCCGACCTCCTCGCCGTCGCCGAGGGCGGTCGCGATGAGCTGCACGGTGCCGTCGCGGTGGTCGATGACCACGAGCTCGGAGACGAAGCTCATCGCCTGGCCCGGCACGCTGAAGTCGGCGGGCGGAACCTCGGTGAGCTTCTCGATCTGCCGGATCGCCTCCCAGCCGATGAAGCCGACGAGGCCGCCGGTGAGCGGCGGGTGGCCGTCGACGTGCGGCGTGGTCCAGCGCCCGTGCAGTCGTGCGAGCGCCGCGAGGGGGCCGGATGACGCGCCGGTGCGCGTGAAGTCGGAGCCGAGGGCGCGTTCCGCCGTCATGCCGTAGTCGAGCCAGGCGTACTCGTCTCCGGCCTGCGTGAGCACGCCGAAACTCGCGACGCCGACGAACGAGAACCGCGACCAGATGCCGCCCTGTTCCGCCGATTCGAGCAGGAAGGTACCGGGCTTGCCCATCGCGAGCTTGCGGTAGATGCCCACGGGGGTCTCGCCGTCGGCGAAGAGCTCGCGGATGACGGGCACCACGCGGTGGCCGGCGGCCAGGCGTGCGTCGAAGTCGGCGCGGCTCGTCGTGCCGGTCACGATGCGTGCCCGACGTGCGGAGAAAGCGGGTCGACGTCGAAGCAGGCGTGCGCGCCGGTGTGGCACGCGGCGCCGATCTGGTCGACGGTGACGAGCAGGGTGTCGGCGTCGCAGTCGAGCGCCGCGCCGCGCACGTACTGGGCGTGGCCGCTCGTGTCGCCCTTGCGCCAGTACTCCTGGCGGCTGCGCGACCAGAAGGTCACGCGCCCCTCGGTGAGGGTGCGGCGGAGTGCCTCGGCGTCCATGTAGCCGAGCATGAGCACGTCTTTGCTGTCCCACTGCTGGATGATCGCCGGCATGAGGCCACCGTCGGCGAACACGGCGCGGTCGACGACGGCGCCGACCGTGTCGGCCGTGAGTTCGATCGAGTTCGTCATCGTGTCACCACTCCCGCGTCATCCAACGCTCTCTTGACGTCGCCGACGGTCAATTCTCCATTGTGGAAGACGGATGCCGCCAGCACCGCGTCGGCACCCGCCGCGATCGCGGGGGCGAAGTGCTCGACGCGGCCGGCTCCCCCGCTCGCGATCACGGGCACGCTGCTGAGCTCGCGCATCGCGGCGATGAGTTCGAGGTCGTAGCCGGTCTTCATGCCGTCGGCGTCGATGGAATTGACGAGCAGCTCGCCCGCGCCGCGCTCGATGGCCTCGGTGGCCCAGGCGAAAGCGTCGATGTCGGTCTCGGTGCGACCGCCGTGGGTGGTGACGACGAACCCGCTCGGCGTGCGGTCGCTGCGCTTCACGTCGAGGCTCAGCACGACGCACTGGGCGCCGAAGCGGTCGGCGATCTCGCCGACGAGAGCGGGACGCGCGATCGCGGCGCTGTTGACCCCGACCTTGTCGGCGCCGCTGCCCTGCAGCCGCGCGACGTCTTCTGTCGAGCGCACACCTCCGCCGACCGTGAGCGGGATGAAGACCTGCTCGGCGGTGGCGCGCACGACGTCGTACATCGTGTCGCGGTTGTCGACCGTGGCCGTGACGTCGAGGAAGGTGATCTCGTCGGCGCCCTGCTCGTAGTAGGTGCGGGCCAGTTCGATCGGGTCGCCCGCGTCGCGCAGGTTGAGGAAGTTGACTCCCTTGACGACGCGGCCCGCGGCGACGTCGAGGCACGGGATGACGCGGACTGCGAGGCCCACGGTCAGATCCTCGCGGCGTGGATCGAGCTGACCAGGATGGCGCGTGCGCCGAGGTCGTACAACGCGTCCATGACGTGGTTCGTGTCGGTGCGGTGCACCATGGCGCGCACGGCGACCCACTCCGGGTCGTGCAGCGGGGAGACGGTCGGGCTCTCGAGCCCGGGGGTCACGGCGGTCGCCGCCTCGAGCAGGCGCACGGGCACGTCGTAGTCGACGAGCACGTACTGGCGGGCCACGAGCACGCCCTGCAGTCGGCGCTGCAGCGTCGCGATGCCGGGCAGGTCGTGCTTCGCGCTGATCAGCACCGCGGTGGATTCGAGGATGACCGGGCCGAAGATCTCGAGGCCCTGGGCCTTGAGCGTGGAGCCGGTGCTCACGACGTCGGCGACCGCGTCGGCGACACCGAGGTTGATCGCGGACTCCA
>Ga0247809_1000308_pt1 | contig 24468 bp, 26 predicted proteins | sample UWRJL104311B1_FD_180951 | JGI IMG/M metagenome (GOLD analysis project Ga0247809, IMG submission 180951) | Plant litter microbial communities from Arlington Agricultural Research Station in Wisconsin, United States - UWRJ-L104-311B-1 | ecosystem: Environmental > Terrestrial > Plant litter >...
ACCAAAAAGTCTCGGAAACCCGTGAGTTTCCGAGACATTTTTGTCGGGCTGACAGGATTTGAACCTGCGACCCCCTGACCCCCAGTCAGGTGCGCTACCAAGCTGCGCTACAGCCCGCGACTTGTTGCCTCGAAAGGCAACTCGAATAGCTTAGCGCAGCCGGGAACGCAGTTCTGGCCACGCGGCCGCAAAGCCGGGATGAAGTTCGAGATTTTTCACCTCGTCGACCGCGACCCATGCCAGGGCCTCGCTCTCCGCGTCGCCCATCACCGGTTCGAACTCCGTGGCGGAGCGGGTGACGACGGTCGTGTAGCGCCAGAATCCGAGGTCGAGCACCGACGTGAACAGCACGGTGAGCAGCTCCGCGGGAACGCCGGCTTCTTCCTCCGCTTCGCGCAGGGCGCCGGCCTCGGGCGTCTCGCCCTCCTTGAGCGCGCCGCCGGGAAGGCCCCAGGTGCCGCCATGGTGGCTCCAGGCGATGCGGTGCTGCAGCAGCACGCCGGCCTCGGGGTGCCAGACGAGCAGGCCGGCAGCGCCGAAGCGACCCCAGTATTTCGCGCCATCCGGCCCGTAGACCCAGGCGTCGCCGCTGTCGCGCGGGCCGCGGTCGGGAACGCCGGTCACGAGTCGAGTCCGAAGAAACGCACGAGATATTCGGATGCGTCGAAACCGCTCACGGGCGCGATCGGCCACACGTGGGTACCACCGGCTATCGTCACCACTTCGAGCTTCTTGTCGTCATCACATTCATCGTAGGTCGCGCGGGTGACTTCTCCGTCGACCACGGTGCGCGGAAAGCGGTCGCACCCGTCGCGCGTGATCCATTTCGCCGTGGCATCCGCCACCGACTCGTTGTGCCACTGCCCGAACCGCGCTGCGGTGCGCTCGTTGGTCGGGCCCCCGCGGTAGGGCACGGTGAGGTCGCCGGTGCCGTGCACGATGAGCACGTCGGCTGGCGTCTTCTCGTCGCACTCCGAGACGTTGTAGGCGCCGGAGACCACCGCGATGCCGGCGATGCGGTCGCCCAGCTCGCACGACAGCCGATACGACATCATGCCGCCGTTCGAGAAGCCGGCGAAGTACACCCGGTCCGTGTTCACGGCGTAGTTGCGCTCCACGTCGTCGAGCACGGCAGAGATGAACCCGACGTCGTCGACATCGGTTCGGCGCGGGGCACCGCAGCATCCGTCGGCGTTCCACGCGAGCTGTCCGGGGATGTCGGCGGCCTGCGTGCCGTTCGGGTAGACCACGATGAAGCGGTCGGACTTCGCGTAGCCCGACAGCCCGGTGGCGGCCTCGGCCTTCGCGCCGTTGCCGCCCGCGCCGTGCATCACGACGAGCACGGGCAGCGTCTGCGGCGTTCCGATGGCGGCGCCGTCGGGCACGTGCGCGACGTAGCTGCGCTCGAGCCCGTCGAACTCGAGGGTGTGGGTGTCGGACTGCGTCACGGCGTCGGTCTTCGGCACGTCGGCGGCGGAGGTGGCACAGCCGGTGAGCACGACAGCGAGCGCCGCGAGCACGCCGACGACCCTCCCCCGTGCGCCGTTTCCCATCGGATCAGTCTAGGCAGGCGGCGGCCCGCGCCCGTTACGCGACAATTGAGGCATGAGCGACGACAAAGACACGGCCAGGTACGAGCGCGAACTCGTGGTGCTGCTGCGCATGCGCGGGCAGACCGAACCCGAGATCGCGAGTTCGCTCACCGAGCTGCGCGCCTACGCGAAGAAGACCGGCAAGCCGATCGCCGAGGAGTTCGGCTCACCGGCCGAGTTCGCGTCGCAGTTTCCCACCCGCAACAGCCCGACGACCCGCGGCGGCGCGCTGCGTCGCCTGTTCGGGGCGGCACTCAAGCCGAACCCGAAGACGCCCAAGGCCCCCGACGACGCGGTCTAGTGGAATCCGACCGTCGATAGCATCGGCATGAGCGCGACGAGCACCGAGACGCCCGCGAAGAACATGCCGGCGAGGGCCATCAGCCGGGCCATCCCATCGCCGCGCAGCGCGAGCACGCCGAACACGAAGGCGAACGGCGCGATCATGAGCGAGAAGCCGGCCGCGACGCTCAGCATGCCCGCGACGACGGCCGCGACCGCGAACCCGCGGCGACCGCGCGGCAGCGTCTCGGCCGGCGCCATCACCGGAAGCTGGGGTGCACCGTCGTCCGCTGGGGTCATGGCGCCAGTCTAGGTGCGCTTCCGCGCCGCCCGCCGGCTCGCGGTGGCTGCTTCTGCCGGTGGGCCGCTCAGGCCAGCTTGTCGAGGGCCTCGCGAACCCGCTTCATCGACGAGCCGAGTCCCCACTCCTCCGCGAGCCGGTCGAGGTCGGATGCCGCGGCCCCGCTGCGCTTCGTCACACGGGCGTCGAAGTCGGGCAGTTCGAGGTCACGCACCACGCGCACGACCCTCGGCGCGACGGCGAGGTAGTCGGCGGCGGCGACCAGGCCCTTGCGCACGCGGGGCGTGAGTTTGCTGCCGGGGTCGGCGGCGGCAGCCACGATTCCGACGAGGTCGCCGTACTCGTCGAGCAGCGCGACCGCGGTCTTCTCCCCCACGCCTGCGACACCGGGCAGCCCGTCGGAGGCGTCGCCGCGCATCGTCGCGTAGTCGGCGTACTGGGTGGGCGGGAGCCCGGTCTTGGCCGTGAGGGTCTCGTCGGTGAGGATCTCGAGATGCGACATCCCGCGCCCCGTATAGATGACGCGCACGTCGTGTTTGTCGTCGACGAGCTGGAAGAGGTCGCGGTCGCCGGTGACCACGTCGACCGGGATCGCCGGGTCGGTCGCGAGGCTGCCGATGACGTCGTCGGCCTCGTGGTCGGGCGCGCCGACCACGGGGATGCCGAGGGCGCCGAGCACCTCGCGGATCACCGGTATCTGCGCGGTGAGAGCGTCGGGAACTTCCTCGACGTCGCCGCCCGACCCGGATGCCGCGACCCGGTGTGCCTTGTAGCTGGGCAGCAGGTCGACCCTCCACTGCGGGCGCCAGTCGTCGTCCCAGCAGGCGACGATCTCGGTCGGCGTGAACTCGGTCGCGAGCCGCGCGATGATGTCGAGGAGGCCCCGCACCGCGTTCACCGGGTCGCCGTTCGGGCCGACGACGGTGTCGGGCACGGCGTGGAACGCGCGGAAGTAGAGGGCGGCGGTGTCGAGCAGCATCCGGCGTTCTGGGTGATCGGTCACGGCCGAATCCTCCCACACTGGGCGTGCCCGGCGCGAGGTGTCAGGAGGCGCTGACGAGCTGCACGCGCATCGAGTCGACGCGGGTGGAGATGACGTCGCTCGCGACCCATTTATGCTGCATGCGCGACACGACCGCGTCGAGCTCGTGCTTGCTCAGGCCGTCGACGAGGGCGAGCTGCACGACGAGCTCGGGGCCGGCCAGGCGGCTCGCCGGGTCGCCGGGGGCCAGCGCGACGGAGCGCACCGCCGGTTCGTCGGCCGCGGCATCCGCGAAGGCGTCGAGCACTCCCTCGTCGAGGAAGCTGGGCGTCCACGGCAGCGACTGCGCGATGGCCCACAGCGCCGGGCGGCGGATGATGAACTCGGTGGGCGAGGTGGGGTCGAGCACGACGAGCTCGGTCTGCTCGCTCGCCGCGGCGAGGGCGACGCGCACGGCGGTGGCGGGCACCGGCCGGGCCTTGGGGTTCCAGTGGCCCATGGCGGCGACAGAGGTGAAGACGGGCAGCACGTTACGGCCGTCGGGGCCGGCGACGGTGATGATCGACAGCTCCTGCGACTTGTCGATCACGACGCCGTGCTCGTTGACGCCGGCCTCGCCGAGGTGGGCGACGAGCGGGATGAGCAGGCGGGACTCGCGCAACGCGTCGACGACGTCGGCCTCGCCGAGCTCGTGGCTCGAGAAGCGGCGCAGCGCTTCGACGAGGCGCTCGGGCGCCGACCCGTCGTCGGCCGCGCTCGCGTTCGGCTCGAAGCTGCGCCCGGCCCACGGGGTTCCGGCGGAATCGGTGCCGCCCGCGTGGTGGTCGTGCCCGTGGGTGCCGCCGTGGTCAGCCATCGTCAGTCGTTCGCGACGTCGAGCGCTTCCGCGAGCGTGAAGGCCTTCGCGTAGAGCGCCTTGCCGACGATCGCGCCCTCGAGGCCCTGCGGCACGAGCGCGCGGAGGGCGGCGATGTCGTCGAGGTTCGAGATGCCGCCGGAGGCGATTACCGGACGGTCGGTGCGCTCCATCACCTGCACCAGCAGGTCGAGGTTCGGGCCCTTGAGCGTGCCGTCTTTCGTGACATCCGTGACGACGTAGCGGCTGCAGCCGGCGTCTTCGAGGCGCTCGAGCACGGTCCAGAGGTCGCCGCCGTCTTCCGTCCAGCCGCGGGCCGCGAGGGTGGTTCCGCGCACGTCGAGGCCGACGGCGATCGCGTCGCCGTACTCGGCGATCACGTGGGCGGCCCACTCGGGGTTCTCGAGGGCGGCGGTGCCGAGGTTGATGCGCTTGGCGCCGGTCTTGAGCGCGGCTTCGAGGCTCGCGTCATCCCGGATGCCGCCGGAGAGCTCGATGTTGACGCTGCGCGGCGAGTTCTTGATGACCTTCTCGATCACGTGGCGGTTGTCGCCCCGGCCGAACGCCGCGTCGAGGTCGACGAGGTGGATCCACTCGGCGCCCTGGCTGATCCACTCGTCTGCGGCGTCCATCGGGTCGCCGTAGTTCGTCTCCGAACCGGCCGCGCCCTGGGTGAGGCGCACGGCCTTGCCGTCCGCGACATCCACGGCGGGCAGGAGGGTGAGGCCGGGGGTCTGGGTGAACTCGCTCATTATGGTTCTTTCGTCGGGTGGCGGTCGCGGCACGGGCGCGCGACCACTCGATGGTGGAGTGGCGCGGGTCTAGAGGGTCGCGAGCCAGTTGGTCAGGAGGCGGATGCCGGGCTCGCCCGACTTCTCGGGGTGGAACTGCGTCGCGGTGAGCGGGCCGTTCTCGATCGCCGCGATGAAGCGGGAACCGTGTTCGGCCCAGGTGAGCTTCGGGGCTGGGAACGGCGGCTGCACGTCGAGCGTCCACTGTTGCGCGGCGTAGGAGTGCACGAAGTAGAAGCGTTCGTCGCGGATGCCGTCGAACAGCGCGGTATCGTCGGGGGTCTCGACCGTGTTCCAGCCCATGTGCGGCAGCACGGGGGCGGCGAGCTCGGTCACGACGCCGGGCCATTCGCCGAGGCCGGGCGACTCGTTTCCGCGCTCGACACCCTGCTCGAACAGCACCTGCATGCCCACGCAGATACCCATCACGGGGCGGCTGCCGGTGAGGCGCTTCTCGATCATCGCGCCGCCGTTCACGCGCGCGAGCGCCTGCGCCACGGCGGAGAAGGCGCCGACGCCCGGTACGAAGAGTCCGTCGGCGTTCGCGACGCGGTCGCGGTCGGCCGTGAGCTCGACGCGCGCGCCCGCGAGTTCGAGGGCCTTCGCGGCGGAGTGCACGTTGCCCGAGCCGTAGTCGAGCACGACGACGGATGGCGCGACCGCGGTCACAGCGCGCCCTTCGTCGACGGGATGCCGGTGACGCGGGCGTCGGGCTCGACGGCCTGGCGCATAGCGCGCGCGAAGGCCTTGAACTCGGCCTCGGCGATGTGGTGCGGGTCGCGGCCTCCGAGCACGGTGATGTGCACGGTGAGGCCGGCGTTGAAGGTGATCGCCTCGAAGACGTGGCGCACCATCGATCCGGTGAAGTGCCCGCCGATGAGGTGCATCTCGAACCCGGCCGGCTCGCCGGTGTGCACGAGGTAGGGGCGGCCCGAGATGTCGACGACGGCCTGCACGAGCGCCTCGTCGAGGGGCACGAGGGCGTCGCCGTAGCGGGAGATGCCCGCCTTGTCGCCGAGGGCCTGCTTGATCGCGAGGCCGAGGGTGATGCCGATGTCTTCGACGGTGTGGTGCACGTCGATGTCGGTGTCGCCGGTGGCGCGCACGGTGAGGTCGATGAGCGAGTGCTTCGAGAACGCGGTCAGCATGTGGTCGTAGAACGGCACGGAGGTGTGGATGTCGGAGACACCCGTGCCGTCGAGGTCGATCGACAGTTCGATGCTGGACTCGCTGGTCGCGCGCGTGATGCTGGCGACGCGGGGTTCGGTGCTCATGGGTTCGATTCTATCGAGGGCGGCGCGACGCTACAGGGACGCGAGCGCGTCGAGGAACGCGGTGGTCTCGGCCTTCGTGCCGGCCGTGACGCGCAAGTGGCCGGGGATGCCGACGTCGCGGACGAGGATGTCGCGGGCCAGCAGTGCCTCGAAGGTGGCGTTCGGGTCGTCCACTCCCCCGAACAGCACGAAGTTCGCCCAGCTGTCGAGCGGCGTGTAGCCGAGCTTCGGCAGTTCGACGAGCAGGCGGTCGCGCTGCTCGCGGATGTCGTCGACCATGGCGAGCATCTCGGCGGTGTGGCGCAGGGCCGCGATGGCGGCCGCCTGGGTGAGCGCGGAGAGGTGGTACGGCAGGCGCACGAGCCGCAGCGCGTCGTTGACGGCGGCGTCGGCCGCGAGGTAGCCAACGCGTGCGCCCGCGAAGGCGAAGGCCTTGCTCATGGTGCGGGAGACGAGCAGCCGCTCGCGGCCCTCGAGCAGGGTGATCGCGCTCGGTACGTCGTCGGGGGCGAACTCCGCGTAGGCCTCGTCGACGACGACGATGCCGTCGGTCGCGGCGTAGGCCGCTTCGATGGTCTCGAGGGTGACCGGCGTGCCCGTCGGGTTGTTCGGCGAGCAGAGGAACACGATGTCGGGCTGGGTCTCGTCGATCCACCGGGTGACGGTCTCTGGCGAAAGGGCGTAGTCGGCGTCGCGTTCGCCCGCGATCCAGCGCGTGCCCGTGCCCGCGGCGAGGATGTGGTGCATCGAGTAGGTGGGCGGGAAAGCGAGCACGCTGCGCCCCGGCCCGCCGAAGGCCTGGAGGATCTGCTGCAGAACCTCGTTCGAGCCGTTCGCCGCCCAGATGTTGTCGACCGAGAGCGTCTTGCCGAGCGGCAGGCCGAGGTTGAGGTAGCTCGCGAGCGACTCGCGCAGCTGCGTGAACTCGCGGTCGGGGTAGCGGTTCACCGTGAGGATCGCCGCGGCGAGCGACTCGACGATGTCGCGGGCCACGGCCTCGGGGATGGGGTGCGAGTTCTCGTTGACGTTGAGGGCAATGCGCACCGCCTTCTGCGGGGCGCCGTACGGCGTGAGCCCGCGCAGATCGTCGCGGATGGGCAGATCGGAGAGGTTAACCACTGACCAATCGTAGAGCCGGTGCGGAGCGGCCGTTTTACTCGCCGGAATACTCGGCTTACTCGGCGGAGTACTCGGCCGGCAGCAGCAGCACCTGGCCGGCGCGGATGGCGCCGGAGTCGAGGCGGTTGACCGACTGGATGTCGCTGATGACGTCGCGCGGGTCGGTGCCGGGCGCGAGGTCTTCGGCGAGGCTCCACAGCGACTCGCCGGCCTGCACCGTGATCTGCTCGAGTTCGGCGCCGCTCGAACCGGTCGCGGTCGCCCCGCCCCCGTTGAGGGCGAGCACCATGACGCCGGCGACGACGGGAAGGGCCGCGAGCGACGTCAGGACCACGCGGCCGCGCTTGGTGATGCGCAGGCGGGGCTGGGCCGAGGGGATGCGGACGACGGCGTCGGGACGCTCCGTGATGGTGGTGACGACTGCTGTGCTCATGTGCTGCTCCTTCTCGGTGTACTCGCGTGCTGTTCGGTGCCCAACGTCGCATCCGGCACTCGGCCGGGAGTGCCGGACGCGAAGTTGTGTTCCGAACATACATTCGAATTAACGCTCCCGCAAGCGATTATTCGAATATGTAGACGAATTTCTCGCCGACACACTCGAATAGGTGTTTGTTTCTCGCTGTTTTTACGGATACTGTTTCGAATGTCTTAGGAACAGGCAATCAGGAGCCACCGACATTGGAGTGCACATGACCACGCGACGCCGAAAGAGCCTCAGCGACAAGCAGCTCGCGATCCTCGACGTCATCCAGCGTTCCGTGGCCAGCCAGGGGTATCCGCCGAGCATGCGCGAGATCGGCGACGCCGTCGGCCTCTCCTCCCTGTCGAGCGTCACCCACCAGCTCAACCAGCTCGAACTGAGCGGCTACCTGCGCCGAGACCCCAAGCGTCCGCGCGCACTCGAGATCCTGATCGAGATGCCCACGCAGGAGTCCGACTCCCCCGAGACGCCCGGCTACGCGCCGTCGGTGGGCGACGCCGCCATGGTCCCCCTCGTCGGCCGCATCGCGGCCGGCATCCCGATCACCGCCGAACAGCAGATCGACGAGGTCTTCCCGCTCCCCCGGCAGCTCGTGGGCAAGGGCGAGCTCTTCATGCTCAAGGTCTCGGGCGACTCGATGATCGACGCCGCCATCTGCGACGGTGACTGGATCGTCGTGCGCCAGCAGAAAGACGCCGAGAACGGCGACATCGTGGCCGCCATGCTCGACGACGAGGCCACCGTGAAGGTGTTCCAGCAGCGCGACGGCCACACCTGGCTGCTTCCGCGCAACAGCCAGTTCGCACCGATCCTCGGCGACTACGCCGAGGTCCTCGGCAAGGTCGTGGCGGTGCTGCGCTCGGTCTGACCGCGCGAAAAGAGCGGATGTGCCCCAGGGGGCGCATCCGCTCTTTTCATGCGTCGTCGTGTATTCGCGCGGTTAGGCGTCCACGCCAGCCTTCGCGCGCACGGTCTTGGCGGCCTCGACCACGTTTCGCAGCGACTCGACGGTCTCCGCGTAGCCGCGCGTCTTCAGCCCGCAGTCGGGGTTGACCCAGATCTGCCGCGACGGGATCGCCTCGAGCGCGGTCTCGAGCAGCGAGGTGACCTCGTCGACCGAGGGCACGCGCGGCGAGTGGATGTCGTAGACGCCCGGACCGATTCCCCGGCCGAAGCCCGACGACTCGATGTCGGAGACGACCTCCATCTTCGAGCGCGCAGCCTCGATCGAGGTGACGTCGGCGTCGAGCCGGTTGATCGCGTCGATGACCACGCCGAACTCGGAGTAGCAGAGGTGGGTGTGGATCTGAGTCTTCGGCTCCACGCCCGCGGTGGCGAGCCGGAAGGACCCGACCGACCAGTCGAGGTACGCGGGCTGGGCGGCCTCCTTGAGCGGCAGCAGCTCGCGCAGCGCGGGCTCGTCGACCTGGATGATGCCGATTCCGGCTGCCTCGAGGTCGGCGATCTCGTCGCGGAGGGCGAGGGCCACCTGGTTGGCGGTGTCGGCGAGGGGCTGGTCGTCGCGCACGAAGCTCCACGCGAGGATCGTCACCGGCCCGGTGAGCATGCCCTTGACCGGCTTGGGCGTGAGGCTCTGCGTGTAGGCGCTCCACTCGACGGTGATCGGCGCCTCGCGGGCGACGTCGCCCCAGAGCAGCGACGGACGCGTGCAGCGGCTGCCGTAGGACTGCACCCAGCCGTTCTCGGTCACCGCGAAGCCCTCGAGGTGCTCGGCGAAGTACTGCACCATGTCGTTGCGCTCGGGCTCGCCGTGCACGAGCACGTCGATGCCGATCTCCTCCTGCAGCTCGACGACGGTGGCGATCTCGGCCTTCAAGAACTCGGTGTACTCGTCGTCGCCGATCTCGCCGCGGGCGTGCGCGGCCCGCGCCTTGCGGATGTCGCCCGTCTGCGGGAACGACCCGATCGTCGTCGTCGGCAGGTGGGGCAGGCCGAGGGCCTCCTCCTGTGCCGCGAGACGCTCGGCGTAGTCGCCGCGCCCGAAGTCGGCCTCGGTGAGCGCCGCGGCCCGGGCACGCACGGCCCCGTCGCGCACGCCCGGTGCGGAATGGCGGTCGTCGAGCGCCGCGGATGCCGCGGCCAACGTCTCCTCGATCGCGTCGCGCCCCTCGGCCAGGCCGGTGGCGAGGGCGGCGATCTGTTCCACCTTCTCGTCGGCGAAGGCGAGCCAGCTCTTCAGCCGTCGGTCGAGCTTCGGCTCGTCGGCGATCGAGTGCGGGGTGTGGAACAGGCTCGTCGAGCTCGACACGGCGACGTTAGGGCTCAGGGCACGCAGCGCCTCGAGCTTGCCGAAGGCGGCGTCGAGGTCGCCGCGCCAGATGTTGTGGCCGTCGACGACGCCGCCGACGAGGGTCTTCTCGGTCGCTGAGCCTGTCGAAGCGCGCCCTTCGACAAGCTCAGGGAACGTGGTGCGCCCTTCGACAAGCTCAGGGAACGACGCACGATCAGGCACCGCGCCTTTCACGAGGTCGAGGCCGATCGCCTCGACCGGCGACGCCAGCAGCACGGGCAGGGCGTCGTCGAGCGAACCGTAGGGCGCCGAGACGAAGATCTGCGGCCGGGCCGGCACCGCCCCGAGCAGTTCGTAGGCGCGCGCCGTCGCCTCGAGCACGTCGGCCCGGTCGACCTCGATCGACTCGCTCACGAGCGCCGGCTCGTCGAGCTGCACCCACTCGGCGCCGACGGCGGTGAGGCCGGCGATGAGCTCGGCGTACACGGGCAGCAGGTCGTCGAGCCGGTCGAGCGGACGGTAGCCCTCGGGCGCCGCCTCGCTCGGCTTGCTCAGCAGCAGGAAGGTCACCGGGCCGACGATGACGGGCCGGGTGCGGTACCCGCTCGTCGTCGCCTCGGCGACCTCGCGCAGCAGCCGGTCGGAGGCCAGGTGGAAGTCGGTCTCCGGCCCGATCTCGGGCACGAGGTAGTGGTAGTTCGAGTCGAACCACTTGGTCATCTCGGCGGGCACGTCGCCGCCTTCGCCCCGGGCGACGGTGAAGTAGCCGGCGAGGTCGAGCGATCCGTCGTCGCCCACGAGCCGCTGGAACCTCGCGGGTACGGCACCGACGGTGACCGCGGCATCCAGAACCTGGTCGTAGAAGGAGAAGGCCTCGGGAATGGACGAATCCGTCGCGTTCAGCCCGAGCGACACGAGCCGCTCGCGGGTGGCGGCGCGCAGCTCGGCCGCCGCGAGCTCGAGCTCGCCGGCACCGATTCTGCCGGCCCAGAACGCCTCGACGGCCTTCTTGAGTTCGCGCCGACGCCCGATGCGCGGGTAGCCGAGGATCGTGCCCGTGGGGAAGGGAGTGCTCATTGTGGTTCCTTAGTTGGTGGTCGTGACGGGAGTGAGGAGATCGGTACCGCGCAAGACCTCGAGTACGGCCTCGTGCTGGTTGAAGGTGTAGAGGTGGAGTCCGGGGCGGCCGTAGGCGGGGTTGGCCGCGTCGAGCACGGCCGTGCCGAGGTCGATGGCGTGCTGGATGCCGACGGCGGCCTGCCCCTCGGGCGTCGACTCGGCCTCGAGAGCGCGCAGCAGGTCGGTCGGCAGCCTCTCGTCGGTGAGGTCGACGATGCGGCGGAGGCGTTGCGGGCTGAGCACGGGCATGATGCCGGGCAGGATGCGCATGGTGACGCCGGCCGACCGCGCCTGGTCGACGAAGCGCAGGTAGTCGTCGGCGTCGAAGAAGAGCTGGGTGATCGCGAGGTTCGCCCCTGCCGCCTCCTTCGCGAGCAGGGTGTCGAGGTCTTGCTCGACCGACCGGGACCGCGGATGTCCGTTGGGAAACGCCGCCACGGCGATGGTGACCTTGTGGCCGCTGCTCAGCCGCTTCGCCCCGGGGAAGCCGGGCACGTCGTTGAGGCTGAACTGGTCGCGTTCGGCCTGAACGCGGTGGATGAGCTGCACGAGCTCGCCCGCGCTGCCGAGGTCGCCGAGGAAGCTGTCGCTCTCCCCGCTGCCGGCGGGCGGGTCGCCGCGCAGTGCGAGGAAGCTCGTGACGCCCGCGTCGAGGAACTCGCGGATGAGCCGCGTTGCCTCGGCGTACGACGATCCCACGCACGTGAGGTGCGCCATCGCGCGGATGTCGGTCTCGGCCAGCAGGCGCAGCAGCACCGCGAGCGACGAGCTGCGCGACGATCCATTGGCGCCGTAGGTGACGGAGATGAACTCCGGGCCCGCGGCGACGAGGTGGTCGAGCGATGCGAGGAGCGTCTCCTCGGCGGCGGCGGACCGCGGCGGGTAGAGCTCGAACGAGAATGTAGCTGTGCTCACCTGGGCCCTCCGGACATCAAGAATCTGATTCGGTGTGGGCGGGTGCCGGGCTCGGCTGTCGCTCCGTGCCGCGGTAGTGCGGCAACGGGTTCCAAGTTAGCGGCGCCGGGGTTCCGGCGACGGAGAATGACCCTCTATTACGCTCGCGGGCTAGGCGGGCACGACTGCGAACGCCTTGAGGGCGCCCTCGTCCATCGCGTTGACCATGGCAGAAACGCGGGTTCCGCCCTCGACGTACTCGGTGGAGAGGATGCGGCCGCGGTCGTGCAGGCTCGCGACGATGTCTCCGCGGTCGTAGGGCACGAGCAGCTCGACCTGCACGTCGGGGCTCGGCACGAGCTCCGCGATGCGGGCCTGCAGCTCGGCGACGCCCTCGCCGGAGCGGGCGGACACGAAGATCGCCCGCGGCTCGAGCGCGCGCAGCACGAGTCGCTGGTCGTCGTCGTGGAGCAGGTCGACCTTGTTGAACACGACGATCTCGGGGATGTCGCGGGCGCCGACCTCGCCGATGACATCGCGCACGGTGGCGAGCTGACTGCCGGGGTCGGGGTGCGACGCGTCGACCACGTGCACGATGACATCGGACTCCCCCACCTCTTCGAGCGTGGAACGGAACGCCTCGACGAGCTGGTGCGGCAGGTTGCGCACGAAGCCGACGGTGTCGGTGAGCGTGTACGGGCGGCCGTCGGCGGTGACCGACTTGCGCACGGTCGCGTCGAGGGTGGCGAACAGGGCGTTCTCGACGAGCACTCCCGCGTTCGTGATGTGGTTGAGCAGGCTCGACTTGCCGGCGTTGGTGTAGCCGACGATCGCGACGCTCGGCACTTCGAACCGGTTGCGGTTGGCGCGCTTCGCCTCGCGGGCGGGCGCGAAGCCCTTGATCTGCTTGCGCAGGCGCGACATGCGGGTGTGGATGCGGCGGCGGTCGAGCTCGATCTTCGTCTCACCCGGACCGCGGCTGCCCATTCCGTCGCCGGAACCACCGGCGCCACCACCCTGCCGGGAGAGCGCCTCACCCCAACCGCGCAGTCGCGGCAGCATGTACTCGAGCTGCGCGAGTTCGACCTGAGCCTTGCCCTCGCGGCTCTTGGCGTGCTGGCTGAAGATGTCGAGGATCACGGCCGTGCGGTCGATCACCTTGACCTTCACGATGTCTTCGAGCGCGCGCCGCTGACTGGGCGCGAGTTCGGTGTCGGCGATCACGGTGTCGGCGCCGCTGGCCGCGACGATGCCGCGCAGCTCTTCGGCCTTGCCCTTGCCGAAGTAGGTGCTGGGGTCGGGGTGGGCGCGGCGCTGCAGCAGCCCGTCGAGCACCACGGCGCCCGCGGTCTCGGCGAGGGCGTAGAGCTCGCGCAGCGAGTTCTCCGCCTCGACCGTGCTGCCCTGCGTGTAGATGCCGATGAGCACCACACGCTCGATGCGCAGCTGCCGGTACTCCACCTCGGTGACGTCGTCGAGTTCGGTCGAGAGGCCCGCGACACGGCGGAGCGCCTGGCGGTCTTCGCGGTCGTACTGCTCGCCGTCGCGACCCTCGTCGTACGCGGCATCCGTCTGCAAGGCCTGGGCGCGGGTGTCGGCGTCGCTGCCGGATCCGAAGCTCGTGCGGTTCGCGGGACGTGTGCCCGCCGTGCTCAGTACTCTCGCGACCACGTCGTCGTTGGTCGTCTCGTCGAGGTCAGCACTGGTCTGGTCAAATTCGCTCATTACCATTAACCCTACTCGCCTAGACTTCGATAGGTTCGGTGCATGTCAAATGAGCACTACTTCGCGCCGTCTCCGGAGAGTGAACTCAAGCTGCGCACGATCCACGCGCGGATCGCGGGAACTGTCTACGAGCTGCAGACCTCGAACGGCATTTTCAGCCCGGAGCACATCGACACCGGCACGCAGGTGCTGCTGCAGAACGTGCCCGCTCCCCCGCCCGGAGGCAACGTGCTCGACCTCGGCTGCGGCTGGGGTCCGATCGCCCTGACGCTCGCGCTCGAATCCCCGCACAGCACCGTGTGGGCCGTCGACGTCAACGAGCGCGCCCTCGACCTCGTGCGCCGCAACGCCCAGATCGTCGGGGTCGAGAACATCCGCGCCGTCACCCCCGACCAGGTTCCCGACGACGTCGTGTTCACGACCATCTGGTCGAACCCGCCGATCCGGGTGGGCAAGAACGAACTGCACGGCCTGCTCGAGAAGTGGCTGCCGCGCCTCGACCTCGGTTCCGACGGCTGGCTCGTGGTGCAGCGCAACCTCGGCTCGGACTCGCTGCACCGCTGGATGCAGGCCACGTTCCCGGAGGACTTCACGTTCGTGCGCGCCGCGACGAACAAGGGCTATCGCGTCATCCGCGTGCGCCGCAAGTAACGACGCACCACGCTAGCGGGCGCGCAGTCGGGGTGCGAGGTCGCGTTCGAACGCGGTCATGAAGCGCGCCTGGTCGTGGCCGGGGGCGTGGAACACGAGGTGGTTGAAGCCCGCGTCGATGTACTGCCCGATCCGCTCGACGGTCTCGTCGGGGTCGGATCCGACGATCCACCGCTCGGCGACCTGCTCGATGGGCAACGCGTCGGCCGCCGCCTCCATCTCGGTCGGGTCGGTGATGTCGTGCTTCTGCTCTTTCGAGAGCGAGAGCGGCGCCCAGAACCGGGTGTTCTCGAGGGCGAGCTCCGGGTCGGTGTCGTACGACAGCTTGATCTCGATCATGTGGTCGATCTCCGCGACGTCGCGGCCGGCCTTCTCGGCTCCCGCTGCCACGGCGGGCAGCAACTTCTCGGTGTACAGGTCCATGCCCTTGCCCGAGGTGCAGATGAAGCCGTCTCCCGCCCGGCCCGCGTAGCCGGCGACGAGCGGGCCGCCCGCCGCGATATAGACAGGGATGCCGCCTTCCGGACGGTCGTAGATGCTCGCGTCGTGCGTGGAGTAGTACTCGCCCTCGAAGCTGACCTTGTCGTCGGTCCACAGTGCGCGCATGAGCGCGATGGCCTCGCGCAGCCGGGCGTAGCGTTCCTTGAACTCGGGCCAGTCCTGCTCCCCCGCGCCGCGGAACCCGGTGGCGATCTCGTTCAGGGCCTCGCCCGTGCCGACGCCGAGCATGATGCGCCCGGGGTAGAGGCAGCCGAGGGTGGCGAAGGCCTGGGCGATCACCGCGGGGTTGTAGCGGAACGTCGGCGTCATCACCGAGGTGCCGATCTGGATCGTCGAGGTGCGTTCGCCGACGGCCGCCATCCAGGCGAGCGAGAACGGGGCGTGCCCTCCCTCGTGCCGCCAGGGCTGGAAGTGGTCGCTCACCGCCACCGACTCGAAGCCGTGGCCCTCCGCCGCGACCGCTATCTCCACGAGTTCGCGCGGCGCGAACTGTTCGGCGGAGGCCTTGTAGCCGAGTTTCAGGGGGAGCATGACGGTTCCAATCGGTCGAGACGGCGACGTGCTGTGCTGCTAGAAGCTGAGTTCGCCCTCGAAGACGAGGTCGGCGGGTCCGCTGAGCGAGACGTGCTCGCCGTCCTCGGTCGGGAACATGCGCACGCCGACGACTCCGCCCGGAACCTCGACCTTCCACTGGTTCGGCGCTCCGGCGCCGGCCCAGTGCCTCGTCGCGAGCGCGGCCGCCGCGGCGCCGGTGCCGCACGACAGGGTCTCGCCGCTGCCGCGCTCGTGCACGCGCATGCGGATAAAGCCGACGCCGTCTTTGACCATGGGTTCGCTCATCACGACGAACTCGACGTTGGCACCGTCCGGCGCCTCGGGCTCGAGCACGGGCACGTAGGAGAGATCGGCGCTGTCGAGCTCCTCATCACTCGCGAGGGCGACCACGACGTGCGGGTTGCCGACGTTGATGCCGAGCCCGGGGCGTGCGACGGCGAGGTTGCGGGCGCGCACGAGCGGTTCGCCGCCGTCGAGCGACCAGCGGCCGAGGTCGACCTGGAAGCCGGTCATGTTGCGCTGCACGTCGCGCACGCCGGCGCGCGTGCCGACGGCGAGGGTCTCCCCCGGCTCGAGCGACGCGAGGCCGTTCTCGAGCAGGAAGCGGGCGAAGACGCGGATGCCGTTGCCGCACATCTCGGCGATGCTGCCGTCGGAGTTCCGGTAGTCCATGAACCACTCGGCCGACTCGTCTTCGGCGAGCGATGCGGCGCCCTCCGGGATGTTCGCGGATCGCACGGCACGCAGGATGCCGTCCGCACCGACGCCGAAGTGCCGGTCGCCGATCGCGGCCACCTGCGCCGGGGTCAGGTCGAGCGAACCGTCGGGGTCGGCGAAGAGCACGAAGTCGTTGCCGGTGCCGTGGCCCTTGGTGAAGCGCAGAGTAGTCACGGGTCCAGCCTATCCAGTGCCGCTTCGAGTCTCCGCGGGTCGTCGTGGTCGAGCCAGCCGATCGCGTCGTAGCGCCGGAACCAGCTCACCTGCCGCCTCGCGTACTTGCGCGTGATGAGGGCGGTCTGCTCGATGGCCTCGCGCTCGGTGAGCTCGCCGCGCAGTTGCGCGGCGGCCTGCGCGTAGCCGATTGCGCGGGACGCGGTCACGCCGAGGCCGAGCGGCAGCAGGCCCTCCACCTCGCCGACGAGGCCGTCGCGCCACATCTGCTCGACGCGTTCGTCGAGACGCGTGACCAGTTCGTCGCGCGGAGCGCGGAGACCGATGATCCTGGCCGGCATCCACGGGGCACCGTCGTCGGGCAGGCCCGTCCCGAACGGCTCCCCCGTCATCTCGACCACCTCGAGCGCGCGCACGATGCGGCGCCCGTTGCTCGGGCCGATCGCCGCGGCAGCGACGGGGTCGACGGCGAGCAGCCGCCTGTAGAGCATGCCCGGGCCAGTGGCTGCGAGTTCGTCTTCGAGCCGCTGGCGGATCTGCGGGTCGGTGCCGGGGAAGCGGAAGTCGTAGATGACGCTCGAGACGTAGAGTCCCGATCCCCCGACGAGGATCGGCCAGGCTCCGCGAGCCTCGATCTCGGCGATGCGTGCGCGGGCCTCCGCCTGGTAGTCGGCGACGCTCGCCTCGTCGCCGACGTCGAGCACGTCGAGCATGTGGTGCGGGATGCCGCGGCGCTCGGCCACGGGCAGCTTCGCCGTGCCGATGTCCATGCCGCGGTAGAGCTGCATGGCGTCGGCGTTGACGATCTCCGCCGCCTGCCCGCGGGCGGCGAGGGATTCGGCGAGATCGAGCGAGAGCGCTGACTTGCCCGTGCCGGTAGCACCGACGACGACGGTGAGCATGCCCGGTCAGCGCTGCCCGTCGAGCTCGTCGTAGATCGGCGTCGTCGAGACGCGCGAGACCGCCGTGAGCCCGAGGTCGCGGGAACCGGGACCGACGCGCAGGCTCGGGAGCCCGAGCGACACGCGGCCTGGTTCTGCGGCTGCGCCGGCCGGGGCGGGCACGCCGCACGACGCGGCCTCGGCGCGGTCCCAGGCGTCGCCGGAGCGGGTGCGGCGGATCTGCAGCGTGCCGCCCTCGGGCGCGTCGGCGACGAGGTGGAAGGATGCGGCCTCGCTGATGCGCACCGTGACGACATCGCCCGGGCGAGGCGTCGCGCTGCCCGCCGGCACGTCGAAGTGCACGAGGCGCGAGTCTTCGGCGCGGCCGGAGAGGCGGTGGCGTTCGGCGTCGCGCTTGCCGTCGTGCGCCGAGACGAGCACCTCGACGACGCGTCCGACCTGCTTCTGGTTCTCCTCGCGGGAGATGTGGTCTTGCAGGGCGGTGAGGCGTTCGTAGCGCTCCTGCACGACGGCCTTCGGCACCTGGTCGGGCATCGTGGCGGCCGGCGTCCCCGGGCGGATCGAGTACTGGAAGGTGAAGGCCGACGCGAACCTCGCCGCCTCGACGACGCGCAGCGTCTCGAGGAAGTCGTCTTCGGTCTCGCCGGGGAAGCCCACGATGATGTCGGTGCTGATGGCCGCGTGCGGGATCTTGGCGCGCACCCTGTCGAGGATGCCGAGGAACTTCTCCGAGCGGTAGCTGCGCTTCATGGCGCGCAGGATACGGTCGGAGCCGGACTGCAGCGGCATGTGCAGCTGCGGCATGACCGCGGGCGTCTCGGCCATGGCGTCGATCACATCGTCGGTGAAGGCGGCGGGGTGCGGGCTCGTGAAGCGGATGCGTTCGAGGCCGTCGATCGTGCCGGCGGCGCGCAGCAGCTTGCCGAAGGCGAGGCGGTCGCCGAACTCGACGCCGTAGGAGTTCACGTTCTGGCCGAGCAGGGTGACCTCGAGCGCTCCGTCGTCTACGAGCGCCTGCACCTCGGAGAGCACGTCGCCGGGGCGGCGGTCTTTCTCCTTGCCGCGCAGGGCGGGCACGATGCAGAACGTGCAGGTGTTGTTGCATCCGACCGACACCGACACCCAGCCGCTGTAGGTCGACTCACGCCGGGTCGGCAGCGTCGAGGGGAACACGTCGAGCGACTCGAGGATCTCGATCTGGGCCTCGTCGTTGTGCCGCGCCCGTTCGAGCAGCGCGGGCAGCGAGCCCATGTTGTGGGTTCCGAAGACGACATCGACCCACGGCGCCTTCTCGAGGATGACCGATTTGTCTTTCTGGGCGAGACATCCGCCGACGGCGATCTGCATGCCGTCATGGGTCTTCTTGATGGAGGCGAGCATTCCGAGGTTGCCGTAGAGCTTGTTGTCGGCGTTCTCGCGCACCGCGCACGTGTTGATGACCACGATGTCGGCCTGCTCGTCGGCGGCCCGCACGTAGCCCGCCGCCTCGAGAGAGCCGCTCAGCCGCTCCGAATCGTGCACGTTCATCTGGCAGCCGAAGGTGCGCACCTCGTAGGTGCGCGCCCGGGTCGACGCGGGCTGTTCGGGGCTGGGTGCGACGAGGGTCATAGTGCTGTCCAGTGTAGATCCCGGCCGATCGCCGGCCCGCACTCAGCGCGGGGCGGGCAGGTCGTTGACGGCCGCGATCATGGCCGACCTGAGCCACCTGGACTCCGGGTCGGCGTCGGCGCGCTGGTGCCAGCGCTGCTCGACCGTGGCGACGGGCAGGGTGGCGGGAACCTGGTGCGCACGGATCGGCACGCCGCGCTCCTGCAGGTGGGAGGCCAACCGCGAGGGGATGAGGCAGAGCACGTCGTCTTCGAGGGCCATGAGCGCACCGACGGCGTAGGTCGGCACGATCGCGACGACGCGACGCGTGCGCCCCGCGCGTTCGAGCGCGTCGTCGAGCGGCCCTCGGTCGAGCCCGCGGCGCGACGCCGACACGTGCGGCACCGAGCAGAGGTCGTCGAGCGTGAGCGACCGCAGCTTGCCGAGTCGGGAGCCGGATGACACGACCGCGACGAACACGTCGGTGAAGAGAACCGTGCTGACCACGTCGGGCGGTGCGGGGTCGACCACCCCGACGTCGAGGTCGAGGGTGCCGTCGCGCAGCAGGTCGACCGTCTTCGACTCCTGCGCTACGAACCGCAGCTGCACGTGGGGCGCGTCCCTGGCCACGATGCGCGTCAGGCGGGGCGCGAGCACGGGAGACAGCGCATCGTTGATGCGGATCGAGAAGGTGCGGTTCCACGTCGACGGATCGCCCACCGTCTCGAGCCGGAGACGGTCGGCGTCGTCGAGCAGCACCTTGACGCGGGTGGCGGTGCGTTGGGCGAACGGTGTCGGCACCATGCCGCGGCCCGCACGCACGAGGATCGGGTCGTTCATGGCGTGGCGGAGCCGGCCGAGCGCCCTGCTCGTCGCGGGGATCGACAGGTGGAGGCGGTCGGCGGCCTTCGACACGCTCCCCGATTCCATCACGGCGTCGAACACCCGCAGGAGGTTGAGGTCGAGCTGATCGGCGGCCATCCGGCCATTGTGTCAGACGCAATCCACGGTTGCGAATGTTGCGCTTCCCGTGGTGCCGAAGCACGCGCACCATTGATCCAGAGCCGATGTGGCTCATTGATAGTCCGGCCGGCGACGCGTCGAGCGCGGACAGGAATTGGAGATTCCCATGGCCAGGATTGTGCGTCCGCGAGCGTTCGGTGGTCCCGACGTTCTCACTGTCACCGAGGTCGACGTGCCCGTTCCCGCAGCGGGCGAGGTCGTCGTCCGGGTGCGCGCGGCGGGGGTGAACCCGCTCGACTGGAAGCTCTACAGCGGATCGTTCCACGCGGTTGACGACGACCAGAAGGACGCGGCAGGACTCGCCGAGTCGCTGCCGAGCCTCGGCATGGACGCCGCCGGCGTCGTGGCCGCGTTCGGGCCGGACGTCGACGACGTCGCGGTGGGAGACGAGGTGATCGTGTACCCGGTGACGGGCGCCTATGCCGACTACGTCACCGTCGGAGTGTCGTCGATCATCCCGAAGCCCGAGGGGCTCGGCTGGGAGGAAGCCGGCGGTCTGATGCTCGCGGGGCTCACTGCGGCCCACGCCGTGCACGCCGCCGGCGTCCGTGCCGGCGAGACCGTTCTCGTGCACGGCGGCGCGGGCGGAGTGGGTCTCATCGCGATCCAGCTCGCCCGCATCGAGGGTGCGACCGTCGTCGCGACCGCCGCCGAGCGAAACCACGGACTGATCCGCGAGCTCGGGGCGACCCCAGTGACCTACGGCGAAGGTCTGGCCGACCGGGTGCGCGCCGTCGCGCCGCAGGGCGTGGATGCCGCGATCGACACCGTCGGCACCGACGAGGCACTCGACGTCTCGCTCCAACTCGTCGGCAACCCGGCGCGGATCGCATCGATCACGGGCTCCGACCGGCGGTTCGGAACCGGCATCAAGCTGCTGGGCTACGGACCCGGTCAGGATGCTGGGACCGAATACCGCGCGTCCGTGAAGGAGGCCATCGCCGAACTCGCGGCCAGCGGCGAGCTCCGCGTCGTCGTCGCTGCGACCTTCCCGCTCGCGGAGGCGGCGCAGGCGCACCGCTTTGGCCAGTCGGGCGGTGGCACGGGCAAGATCGTGCTGCTGCCCTGACTACGGGCGGGGCGTGCCGACTCGGCGCCCTCGCCGTCGGCCGGGTACGCGCGGGCCCGGTGACCAATAACTCGCGGCCCAATCGAAACCCGGCCGAGTTCGAACCCGGCCGGGTACGGGCCAGAGCGCGCCGCTCAGCGGAAGCGCGGACCCGCCGGTCCGAGCGCAGCGGAGACTGCTGCCCCGACGACGCTGCCCGAGTAGCCACGGCGCTGCAGGAAGGCGCTCAGCCGACGTTCGGCGGTGGTGCGGTCGTACGAGCTGAGCTGCCCCGCACGCTTGATCGCGACCTCGGTGGCACGCTCGAGTTCGTCGTCGACGTCGACGCTCTCGAGCGCGTCGTCGATCGCGGCCTGGTCGACCCGCCGACGACGCAGTTCGGCGGTGATTGCCGACTTGCCGAGGCCCTTGCGGTCGCGGAGCGAACGCACGAGGTCTTCGGCGAGCACCCTGTCGTCGAGCAGACCGGCCGCCTCGAGACGGGCGACCTCGGCCGCCGCCTCGTCGGGGTCGATCTCTCGGTTCTCGAGCAGCGTGACCATCTCGGCGCTCGACATGCCCTTGCGCGCGAGCGCGTTGATGCTCGCCTTCCGCACGGCGGGCGGCTTGGGCGGGGCGGCTGCCTCGTCGTCAGCATCATCGTCTGTTTGCTCGACGAAGCGCACTCCGCGAGCGGCGGGCGCTGCCTCCGGGGTCTCGGCCGACGAGCTCGCAGACGCCGTGTTCTCGGCGACGGAGTTCTCGACGACGGACAGGAACCTGCGCGCCGCTGCGATCGCCGGGGCCTCCGCGGGAGACTCGTCGTCGACCGCGAGCTCGGCGTCGTCGCGCGACGATGGTGCGTCGTCGTCGCCGGGCTCGATGTACCAGCCCGAGGCGGGCGTGCGCCCGTTCGCCGCCGGCCCGGCCGTGTCGCCGATCGGCACAGTGCCCACGGGCGCCGTGCCCACGGGCGCGGCGTCAGCCGGCGCGGCGCCCGTCGACTCGGCGTGCTCCGCGTCGACGGCGGAGGGTTCCGACGGTGCCTTGGCACCGAACAAGTAGCTGACCGGCGCGAGGCGGCCGTCGGAACGCTCCACGCTATTCGCCTACGGCTTTGAGCAGCTCGGCGTCGGCACGTGCCGCGACGTTCTGCGCGGACGCCGACGCGGCGGAGCCCTTCGCCACCTTGAGTGCGGCGGCGTTCGCGGCCTTGGCGCTCTTCTCGGCGGTCGCGGCGATCTTCGCTGCGTTCGCCTCGGCACGCTCTACGGCCGCGGCCTTGTCGGCCACGTCTTTCGCGGCCTTGCCCTCGACGCCGATGCCGAGCTTGAGCATGATCTTGCCCTCGATTTCGGCGGCGATCTCCGGGTTCTCCAGCAGGAACTTGCGCGAGTTGTCTTTGCCCTGTCCGAGCTGGTCGCCGTCGTAGGTGTACCAGGCGCCCGACTTGCGTACGATCTCGTGTTCGACGCCGAAGTCGATTAGGCTGCCTTCGCGCGAGATGCCGACGCCGTAGAGGATGTCGAACTCGGCCTGCTTGAACGGCGGCGCCATCTTGTTCTTGACGACCTTCACACGCGTGCGGTTGCCGTAGGCCTCCGTGCCGTCTTTCAGGGTCTCGATGCGGCGGATGTCGAGTCGCACCGACGCGTAGAACTTGAGCGCCTTACCGCCGGCGGTGGTCTCGGGGCTGCCGAAGAACACACCGATCTTCTCGCGCAGCTGGTTGATGAAGATCATGGTGGTGTTGGTCTGGCTGAGCCCACCGGTGAGCTTGCGCAGCGCCTGCGACATCAGCCGGGCCTGGAGGCCGACGTGCGAGTCGCCCATGTCGCCCTCGATCTCGGCGCGGGGCACGAGAGCCGCCACGGAGTCGATGACGACGAGGTCGATGGATCCGGAGCGCACGAGCATGTCGGCGATCTCGAGGGCCTGCTCACCCGTGTCGGGCTGTGACACGAGCAGCGCGTCGATGTCGACTCCGAGCTTCTGCGCGTATTCGGGGTCGAGCGCGTGCTCGGCGTCGATGAAGGCTGCGATACCGCCGGCGCGCTGGGCGTTGGCGATCGCGTGCAGCGTGAGGGTGGTCTTACCCGACGACTCCGGTCCGTAGATCTCGACGATGCGGCCGCGGGGAAGCCCGCCTATGCCGAGCGCGACGTCGAGAGCGATCGAACCCGTGGGGATCACGGCGACGGGAGCGCGCTCGTCGCTGCCGAGGCGCATGACGGAACCCTTGCCGAACTGGCGGTCGATCTGGGCGAGGGCCGTGTCGAGGGCTTTTTCGCGGTCTGCTGCTGATGCCATTGTGGATCTCCTTGGAGTCGTAGGTTGCTGCCCATAGGCTGTCGGGGTTCTGGGGGCCGATGGTGCAAGGCCCCGAGCCTCCCGACAAAGGCTGGTTCAGTTGTTCCAACCGTACGCACGGGGTACGACATTGCGTCGGACGCCTCGCGAACGGTGGATAAACCGTCTTCGATAGAAGCTATGAGGGAGTCTACAGAGATCCGAACGGATGTTCGAAGGGGATTCGGCGTGTCGCCGGTAGGGAATTAGTTCTTTGCTTCGCGCAGCCCGACGCCGTAACGGCGCTCGGCCGGCACGTCGCTCGCGTCGCAGAGCGCGTTCCAGATGGCACGCGGCGCCACTCCGGCCTTGATCGCCTGGTCGGCGGTGAGCCCGCCGATCGGGCCGAGTACGAGGTCGCGCGTGATGACGCGGCCGTACGCCTCGCCGAACTCTTCTTCGACGGCTATCCGGAATTCACTCAATCGCACCGGTCAACCCTAACTGTCGTGAATGGAATGCGCCCGGCAACGACGAACGCCCCGGCGGAAGACCGGGGCGTTCGGGGAATCAGGGGCTGGGAGGGAGGATTACCGGGAAACCAGATCTGCGTCGAACTCTGCGACGAGTTCGTCGGGAAGAGTGTCTGGAATCGTGGTAGCGAGATTTACACCTTCGATGATGGCGAGACGATCGCCGACTTCACGCATGATGACCGAGATCGGCGTTTCGAGAGCATCCGCGACCGAGGCGAGGATTTCGGAGCTGGCCTCTTTCTGGCCTCGCTCCACCTCGCTGAGGTAGCCGAGTGCGACGCTCGCTTTGCTCGCGACCTGGCGAAGGGTGCGCCCCTTCTGCAAACGGAAGTCGCGGAGCACGTCACCGATTTCTTGACGAACTAGAACCATTGGACCCTCCTCTAAGACTTTTTGCCCTGATCCACAAAACGTATGGAGCAGTAACACTACAGGCGCCGATACCTAAGTACTCTAACCAGAGCATTCTGTATGTCGCTTGTTAATCTGTTATCTGTAACGAGATCGAAACGCCCGCTATTCCCCGGAGTCGTATCGCTCGAGCAACCTCGTGAGTTGTTCTAGTGATTCGGAGACAACGGCCTTTCGGATGCCATCTCTCGAGCCCGAAAGTCGCAGTGCGACGCTCACGATTTCGGTTTCGGTCGCAAACCCCAGGTACACGGTGCCGACGGGCTTTCCGTCTTGCGGTTCGGGCCCGGCCACGCCGGTGGTGGAGATGCCGATGTCGGCCGCCCGGCCCTCGACCGCCAACGCGGAGCGCACGCCCGACGCCATCTGCTCCGCGACCTCCGGGTCCACGGCGCCGCGCTCCGCGA
>Ga0247809_1000309_pt1 | contig 24345 bp, 26 predicted proteins | sample UWRJL104311B1_FD_180951 | JGI IMG/M metagenome (GOLD analysis project Ga0247809, IMG submission 180951) | Plant litter microbial communities from Arlington Agricultural Research Station in Wisconsin, United States - UWRJ-L104-311B-1 | ecosystem: Environmental > Terrestrial > Plant litter >...
TCACTGGAGACACGATTCATGTCGCAGCCAATCAAGCCTAAACGTCGTCTTGTAGACCTCTCGGTCACCCTCGACAACAACCCCTACACGGACCCACCTCCGTTGTTGCCGAAGATTGACTACATGGACCACCAGCAAGGCTGGCCGGAGATGGCGGCGATGTTCCCCGGGTTGCAACTCGATCAGATGCCAGGCAACGAATCCTGGGCGGCCGAACGGCTGCACATCACCACTCACAGCGGAACGCATATGGATGCGCCCTGGCATTACGCCTCGACTACTGATGGTGGTCAGCCTGCATTTGGCATCGACGAGTTGCCGCTGGATTGGTGCTTGCAACCGGGGGTGAAACTGGACTTTCGGCACATGGCGGACGGGCACGTGGTGACCGCCGATGAGATCGAAGCCGAGCTGGCGCGAATTGGCCATGAGTTGCAGCCGCTGGATATCGTGCTGATCAATACCCGTGCCGGGGCGATATTTGGTCAACCGGGTTACCTCGATGCCGGCGTCGGAATTGGCCGTGAAGCCACTTTGTATCTGCTGGAGCGCGGTGTGCGGGTCGTCGGCACCGATGCCTGGAGTTGGGATGCACCGTTCAAGTACACCCGCGAGCGTTTTGCCGCTGACGGTGATGCCTCGATTATTTGGGAAGGGCACAAAGCCGGGCGCGATATCGGTTATGGGCAAATGGAAAAGCTCGCCAACCTTGAAGCCCTGCCGGCCAGCGGATTCGTGGTGTCGTGTTTCCCTTACAAGATCAAGCACGCATCAGCGGGGTTCGTTCGCGCAGTGGCGATATTCGAAGAATAAGCACCGCGCCGGGTACTTATCAAAATTCAAACAGAATAAGAGAGAAAACATGCCTCCTTCGCGCATGCCCCTTACGTTATTTTTGGGTGCAATGACACTCAGCAGCAGCCTGGTCCTGGCGGCCAGTGCTGATGCGAAGCAACCGAATATTTTGCTGATTCTGGCCGACGACCTGGGGTATTCGGACCTGGGTAGTTATGGCGGTGAAATCAATACACCCACGCTGGATGAACTCGCCCATCAAGGCTTGCAGTTCACCAGCATGTACGCGGCACCGACCTGCTCGATCACACGCTCCATGCTGATGTCTGGCACCGACAACCACCTCGCCGGGCTTGGCACCATGGCTGAAGCCTTACAGCCGTTTCAACGGGGAAAGCCGGGGTATGAGGGTTACCTGAATCAACGTGCTTACTCGATTGCCGAGTTGCTGAAGGAGGGCGGTTACAACACCCTTATGGTCGGTAAATGGCACCTGGGGCTGGAAGCGGATCAGGGGCCGGATCAACGCGGGTTTGAGCAGTCTTTTACACTGTTGGAGGGCGGGGCTGCCCACTTCAAACCCTCGAGCATCGACCCGACAAAAATCGAACAGGTGCACTATCGCGAAAACGGCAAAGCGGTGGAGGTGCCGGAGAATTTCTACTCCACGGACTTCTACACCGACAAGCTGATCAGCTACCTGAAAAACAGCCAAAAGGACGGCAAGCCTTTTTTTGCCTACGCCGCTTTCACCGCTCCGCACTGGCCCTTGCAGGCACCCAAGGAATACCTGGATAAGTACAAAGGGCGGTTTGATCAGGGGTATGACAGCGTACGTTTGGCGCGTATCGAACGGATGAAAAGTCTTGGCCTTATGGCAAACGACGCCCAGCCTGCGAACCCGCTCCCGGTGAATCCAAAACTGCCGGGCTGGCAGCAACTGAGCCCGGAACAGCAACGTACTGAAGCGCGGAAGATGGAAATCTACGCGGCCATGGTCGATAACCTTGACCATAACATTGGCCGAGTAGTGGATTACCTGCGCCAGAGCGGTCAATACGACAATACGTTGATCGTATTTATGTCGGACAACGGCGCGGCAGGAGAGAGCCACACCCAGTTTTATCCGCCAGGCCCGCACACGGATAACAGTTACGCCAACCTCGGTCAGGCAGGGTCCCAAATCGACTACGGCTTGCGCTGGGCAGAGGTCAGCGCCGCGCCATTCCATTTGTTCAAAGGCACCACGGCCGAAGGTGGCATTAGCGTACCGGCAATCATCCAACTGCCAATAACACTGCGTCGTCAGGGTGTGGAACGCGCAATAGCGCGGGTTGATGACCTGGCGCCAACCTTCCTCGATCTGGCGGGAATCGCGGTGCCGAGCGAGGCGCCAACAGCCGTGAGCAAACACCCCATTACAGGTAAATCAATGCGGCCAATGCTCGCCGGAGAGGGCAGCCCGCACAGTCAGGATAGCCTCGCTGGCGAACTGTTCGGCAATGCTTATTACCGGGAGGGAAACCTGAAACTGTTGGGCATCCGCCCGCAATCAGGGTTTGGCGGCGACGCGCAGCCGCCGCAATGGCAGTTGTTCGATGTGGCGCAGGACCGCGGCGAAACCACAGACCTGGCTGCCGCCCGACCAGAGACGGTGCAGCGGCTCAAGGCAGCATGGTTGAAATATGCCGAGGAGGTAGGTGTGGTGTTTGCAACGCATTAACCTGATTGCATACGCCGCGAGCCTGTGCGGTCAGAAGAACTCCGGTAGGGTATCGCTTGAGGTTACGACGAGGGTGCTATCGGCTGAGCCACCAGCAGCAGATCGAGTATGAAAATGTTTTTCTGTCCTCGTTACCGCACTGGCTAGTCGCACGCTGGCATCACCAGTGGCGTCGCAAAATTCAACGCAACCATGTACACCATACCTCGGCCCGGCTCAGTCAGCTCGGCGTGTGCACAGATGAAGTCGAATACCTCTTCGGCTTGGGCTTCATCCACCACCACGTTGACCACCCGAGTTAGTACCGCCTCAGGCACTTCGTTGCGGGGGGCTTTGGCGGCCTGCAGTACGGCCACACCACGGCAATTAACGCTGTCCGCGCGCGTAATGCCATGCGCCTCTCGCAACAGCATCAGCAACCTGCGCTCTGTGCCATCGTCGGGCAACACGCAAGTAATGAGTTTGGCCCGCCCGCCCGGTATACCTGCTAGCGCCACGCTCACGAGGCTTTTCCTTGTTCCAGCATTTCGCGGGGGATGTAGGTGGCCACTTTTTCCACCGGTGTCGCATAGATCATGCCGGCACCGGGAACGTCCAGGTTGGCCGCGTGATAGATGGCCTCGAGGACCGCGTCCTGGTAGTCGGCAGCTACCAGCAGGCTGACCACTTCTTTCTCCGCATCGATGGCGATGCTGAGCAGGCCGAGCCGCTCACGGGGGCCTAGCCCGCTGGCGTGGTAGACGATGGCGCCTGGCGCGCCCATGCCCTGGGCCGCACGGATCACCAGGTCTGCGCGCCCGACGGGGACAATGCAGGTGATCAGTGCAACGTCAGTCAGGTAGGTAATTCCTTCAGCTTTCATCCTGCTTCTCCCATGCCTATTAATTGCTTCGCAGGTTGTTCCGCGGCGGCCTTTGTTTGTCTCCACAACTGGAAACGCGCCCAATGTCCGAGGAGCATGACGCTGATGACCGGGCCGACGGAGGCCATGCAAAGAATGCCGAAACCCTCGACGGCGTTGGTGGCATTGCCCAGTCCCAGGCCCATGGCCAGAACGAGCGGAACGGTTATTGGCCCCGTGGTGACACCCGCGCTATCCCAGGCCACATTGACAAACTCTTCGGTCGAAAAAATCGTGAGTAGCACCGCGAACAGATAGGGCGGCACCACCAGCCAGACCAGTGGCAGGCCGAACACCAACTTGGCCACACCCACGGCAATACCGCAGGCGACACCTATCGATACTGCACGGATAAGGCTGCGCTTGCGGATAAAGCCGTTGGTAAGCGTCTCGGCGGTGACGCCGAGCGCATTCAGCGCGGGCTCGGCGACGGTCGCCCCGTACCCGAGCACCCAGGCGAAAGCCAAGGCCAGTACCAACCCCACCTCATACATATAGAGCGGGGAGTCGTCCGCGCCGGGAGTCTGCATGAAGGCCGCCGGAATCAGCGAACCCGCACTCCCTCCCAACTTCGACAGGCCGTAGGTCAGACCGAGATTGAATACGCACATGCCCACCACGGTCAGGGCGATACCGAGGAAGATCTCGCCGCGCCGCGGCAGGCTCTGGCGCAGCAGCAGTCTCAGCACGATCAGGAGGAAGATCACCAAAGGCACGATGGCCCGTATCCCTGAAACAATCTCCAGTCCGGGGCTGACCGTGTGCCAGTCTGCAGCCAGTTGTCCGGCGCTGGTAGCGGCCTGCGCCGCGGCGACGATTTCCGCCGGGGAGGAGATAGCCGCCACGTACAGGCCCAGCAGCATTACCCCGATGACGGGAAACAGCGAGGCCAGGGTGACAATGCCGAATCCGGACAGCCCGGAACCGCCCTTGCCAGCGGCAGTGGCGATGCCGATGCCCAACGCCAGCACCAGCGGTACAGTGACCGGCCCAGTGGTAACCGCGCCAGCATCCCAGGCCAGACCAATAATCTTTGCAAGCTCAGGATCGCTGCTCATATACACCGTCAGCAGCAGAACAGGCGCCAGCGATAAATAGATCAATGGCTTCAGGCTCCAGCCGTAGAGGAAGCGGAGCGTGCCGGTTACAGCGGCCAGACCGACGCTGGCCCCCACAACCAGGACCAGTTCACTGGTCCACTGATTGAGTATTGCCCAGAGGTAGGGCGCGTGCTGCGCAGAAACATTCTGTCCAGCTGCACGTAGCGCGCCGATAGCGGGTTCTGCAAATGTCACCCCGATGCCCAGCAGCAGGGTAACCAGCAACACCACAGGCAGGGATAACTTGCGCGGAAGGTTGCTGCCGATTATTTCGCCGAATGGCATCAGGCCGAGTTTCAGCCCTTCCATGAACAGCATCAGCCCGACGATTACGGCGAACAGGCCTCCCGTGACAAGCAGTGAGTCCTCAACCAACTGACGCAGGATGATGATCTGAAACAGCACCAAGTACAGGGCCAGCGGCACCACGGCGCGAAGTTGCTCCATCAGCCGGACATTGAGATAGGGTTTGAGGATGGCGGCAATCTCGCCTCCACGCAATTTTGCAGCTTTGTAAGGGGCGGCCTGCCACCGGCCATCAGCATCGCGAACCGGTGCGGATACTAGTTGGCGCATGGGTATTTCGCGGCGACCGGCCCCGATCTTATGCAAGTAGTCGGCGTAGCGAATGGAGTCTTTCATAGGGTCATCTGTTGAGGTTGATCTACGGGTGTACGACCAACAGGCGGTCTCGAATTGTCACGAGTCTGGCTAAATTTCTGTTTTCTTTTCCTGCCACCTAGAATTTTGCCTGACTTCGGCAAGTAAGGTGATGACTTAAGTCATGTTGCCGGTTCTTACCCATCGCAGTCGCCGACCCAGGTCGCGTTGTAAGCTAACCGAATTGGCGCACTTTCAGGCATCGCTTCCGGCCGTCATTCAGCCATAGCCATTCTAAGCCCTACCGCCGCTTCAATAAGTTTTTGCGCCTGCAGTGAGACTGCCCAAGCCAACTCATCATTCCCTGAATTTTTGAGCGTTGCAGCCAATTCGAGCAGCTTCCCCACCTCGGCTTCGATGGCGCGGATGGATTCACCTATCTGGTAGTGAAGCGAGTGTGCCATACCGTTAACCCTCAATCCCGGTCTACTACAATTCACCGCTGCACAAGATTACTTCGTCTTTGCGCATGGAATGCCGCTTATGCTTTGCTGCGCAATAGCCACGACCCGCTCTTGAGTCATAGCTGAAAATATGAAAGGAAGATAAAAAACTCAGTTTTTTTCTTTGAATGTCGATGCGCGCGAATAGGCTGACTTAAGTTAACGCTTCCGAGCATTTCGGAACTTTCCATCTCAGTTCAGCTTATCGCCGACCTACACGCTTGACTCAAACACCTTGCCAGTCATTCAACGCGTCTAAACCGCCTGATTGAGTATCAATGACGTCGGTGAATCTGAATGCGTTTTGGTCGCAGCTAACTTCTCATCGGAAATTTTAGATGCTCACTTGATCTAGTGGCTAGTAGCCGCTATTCCTTAAGTACACTGACATGTGGGCACTACAGGGAAAGACCAAATGGCGAGATTCGTTGTTGTCCCCTCGATTCCAAAGGAAACCGGATCAACCCGCAGTGGGGCACGTTTCTACTGCACGACGGCCCCTATAGAGTTCGATATCTACGACAATGACGGCAAGTGCAGGCTGAAAATTTGCTATGCCACACGAATTGAGGCGAATGCAGAATGCGAGCGGCTGAATTCTGAAATTCTCGAAAGCGCACTTGTTATCAGTTGCGGATCAGTGCTGTGCTAAAGCATCCATTTCATCAGGATATGAGAGGCGATCCAGGGTGACGCCTCGGCTACACCCCACGCAATCGCTAGAGTGACCGACAAGTAAGCTGCAAAAAACCTGATCACTGCACGCGTTTCCATCGCCGTCATCCCATTGATGGTTTCATCAGTTGGACGCGATTCAACGCTCGCGGTTCAATACCGGTCATCGCAGGAATTCGGGGCGTGCCTGATACGATGCTCATCCGGTAAATGGCATCTGTTAGGCATCGTGATTTCGCAGGGGCATCTGTGCGACAAGCGGGCAGGGGAGCGCGAGCCTGAAAACAAAAAACCCGCACGGGGCGGGCTTTCTGTATGGGGTCAAATCCTTTTGTTTGCTCAATCTGCGCTCCATTGTGTGATCGTTTCGTGAAAAGTATGCCGCAGCAACGAAAAAACCCGGCGCAGTGGCCGGGTTCTTTGTACACGTAGCCAAATCCGTTTGGCTGATCGCATTGTGGCGGTTGGATGTGACGAAGGTGTGACAGTCGGTAAAGGCTAACAGTCCCGAATCAAGCGTGTGAGCTGTGTCAAAACCAGCTGCGATCATCCTCCAGTTCGTCGCGGCACTGCTTGAGCTGTGAATAGTAACTCTTAGACTGTTGCTCTACTTTGCGTGCTACCTGCATCAACCATGGTTTGTTGCGATAGGTACCTCGACGAAAGCCACCTCGCCCTTCATGGTAGGCCAGGTACTGGTTGTAGGCGTCCCCTTTGGATATTCCAAGCTGGCTGTGGGTGCCAGTTGTGTACCAGCCTATAAACATGATCGCGTCATCATAGTTGTCGCGCGAGCCGCCATTGCCGGTCATATCCTCGTACTCACTCCAGACAGGGTCGAGAGCTTGCGCATAACCATAGGCGGAACTGACTCGCCCCCAGGGAATCACCCCAAGCATGTAGTCACGGGGAGGCAATGCATCGGAGACGAAACTGCTCTCTTGCTTCATGATTGCCATCGCAACGTGTTGAGGTGTGCCCCATTGTTTTTGCATCTCTAGCGAGTCTTCGTACCAGTCAGGGTACTCACGATAGATATTGCACAGATTATTCTGATCCCTTGGCGGCGCCGTCGAGCAGCCCGTCAACATAGCAAACATCAGTAGCAGTGCCCGAACTCTTCCTTGTTTCATCCATAGCCCTCAGAAAAAATAAGGGCGGTAGTAGCCCTCCGCTTGCAGCACAGAACTTGTGTAAAGCCGTTCATTCGACGTCACTGCGCGATTGTCAGGGGGAGGTGTTGAGCGACCAGCATGGCCGCTCAAATTCAAGGGGGCGTTAAAAGAGAATAAATGCAGAGGCCGTTGTTTGATTCAGATTGATGTCGCCGACTTCCAGTACTTCGTATTCAGCGCGGATACCGATATTGCGAAACACATCAAATTCAACGCCGGCACCGTAGGTCAGATCCACTCCAGTGTCATCGTCGCTGGCATTGCCGTCAGCATCCCAGGCATGGGCACCGACACTGCCGTAAAGACGTACCCGGTCTCCCAGTGGAAAGCCGAGATGGGCGCTGGCCTGGACAGATTTGCCATCGAAATCAAGATTTTTGTCCTCGAACTGGCCCAGATCAACAAAGGCACCCTCGAAAGCCAGATAACCGTTTAGACGATAGCCGGCAAAAACCTTATAGCCGTTGTCTTCATCGCTCAGCTGGGATTTGTCAGTTTCAATGTTGCTTACGCCAGCTCCAAGATACAAACCTCTGTCATCCGCGAGTGCCTGAAAAGACAGCAACGAAAGCAGTGAAACGAAGCCAAGGTTTCGGAATAGCATGTGAGGTGGAGTCCTTCTACAGGTTGTCGATTGTGAGGTGTTCGCCGAGAATCTGAGTGATCGCGAAGGCTGATAGAAGTCATTGATTTATATTTTTGAGTCGCTCAATCAACGTAAGGGCTGTTGCTTGCCGGGCATTGAAAATACCGTCTAGCCAATGCACGAACAGGGAGTTCTTTGGCAAAGAACCGGCCTTGAGCCAACACCACACCTTCTGAAGTCAAATGCAGTAACTGCTGTTGAGTGTCGACACCCTCGGCGATGACGTTGAGCTTTAGCGACCTGGCGATTTTGGCAGTCTGTCGCCATAGGGCGTCCTTGGTGGCGATGGTGTCGTGTGTGATGAATGTAAGATCCATTTTCAGTATGTCGACGGGCACAAATTTGATGAGCGAAAGTCGGAAGTCGTCGACCCCGACGTTAGCAATAGCAATGCGATGCCCGCAGGCTCGAAGTCTGTGCAACTGAGTCGCTGCACTTTCAGGGTCTGACAAGGCTGTTTCGGTGACTTCAAAGATAATGGCGGTGGCTGGCAAGTTGTACGTTGCCATGATGTTGGCCACAAAGTCTGGAAAGGTGGGGTCCAGAATGTCTTGAACGCAGAGACTGATTGTGATGTAGAAATCTTTGCACGCCCAAAGATAGGTGCAGTAATCCTCTGCAACCCGGCGTATGACCGAGCGCGTAAGTTCGCAAGCCAAGTCGGATTTTTCTGCCGCCGCGATGAATGTGTCCGACGGAATAGCGGTTCCTTTTGAGCTCCATCGAGAAAGCGCTTCGGCACCGACCACGTGACCCGTCAGTAAATTAACAATAGGTTGGTAGTGAACATCCAGCACGTTCACCCTTATGGCCTTGCGAAGCTGAACGGCGGTCGAGGTGTAGTGCCTTTGAATCCTCGGTACGCTGTAAAGAAGCGCACCCAGCATCAACGCCAGGGCAATGAATAACTTCCATCCAGGACCTTGATGCTCAGCAAGACTCCCGGCACAAAACCATGCGGCCAAACCCGCCGCTGTTGCGCATAAAGCTAATGGGGGCCTTCTCAGCAACGCTTTATACGCCGCATTCATAAAAACTCCGAAACGCATTACTTTAATTGGATGGGGGTGAGGAATTAAAGGTGCGCGGTTTTAGTAATCAATCAACCAGGCCAATGCCACACCCAATAAATAGGCGGCAAGACAAAAGATAATTTTTTGTTTCAATGGTTGTGAATTTAATCGATAGCGCATGCTTACCCCCTTGAGTTAGAAGTACGCAATGTTGGTGGTGCAGATTGATGGATGAAAATTATTGATTGTTATTTTTCAGAGTTACGTCGCCTGGGCGCGCGTTGAAAAAATATCTCAGCACCCCACCCGAATTTTTCGCCCTGTGTCCTGAGTAGCGTTAGCTTGCCATTTAAAATATTCAGCAGTTGGACGTCCTCAGTTTTGCAGTGTTGCGCCGGGTGGTTTCGGAGGGTGTCACTCCATAAGCGTCCTGGTAGGCTTTGGAAAACCGACTTAGATGCTGGAAGTTCCAGTGCATTGCGGTTTCGGTAACCGTTGGCCACGTGCTACGGATCAAGTCTCGGCGGACATTGGCGAGTCTTAGATTTCGAACGTAGGCGATAGGTGAAATCCCGAATGTTTCGACAAAACCATGGTGCAAAGTGCGAGTTGTGGTTTCAAGCTGTTTGACGAGCGCCTTCATGCTGAGTGCTTTTTTCAGATTGTTATGAATGTATTCTATTGCTGCTATCGCAACCTTTCTTCTCGTCGGGATTTTAAGCGAAGAGCGACCAGCAGGCGTCAGGACTTTGAGTAAAGAAATCAGCAGCGCATGTTCAATGGCTGAAGTATCTGAGCGGTCGCGCTGTTCTAGAGGTGTGTTGTTGACATCGTTAAAGTATGTGCTGATGGCAAGCGTGGCAGATTGTATTGATTTGAAATTTGCAACCTGAAAGCGGTATTCCTTTCGCTTTGCAAGCACATCGACAGTCGAGGTGCTTTCCAGGCACTGTTGATAGTGTTCTAAAGTCGTGGTGAGTGTGAAAAGAGTTTCGTTCGGCTCGCAAGTGTAATGCGCAGGCTCGTCGCTAGTCAGTACGATGATTTCGTTAGGTCGTAATTCATGATTATTTATAGTGGGGCGACCGACGCAAGCCTGTGAAATGGCAAAGGTGACATAGCCATGAGGAACAGAACTGATAAGTGTGACCGCTGAATCGAACTCCAGGCGACTGCATTGGAGTGTGGGGGTATGAATGAGCTTATGTTGTCGAATGTTTGCTTCACGCTCTAATGGGACGAGGCTCACCTGCCATCGACCAATTGTTCTATTGGATGTGTCTGCAGGCGTAGAGGTTACACGAAAGACTTCATCGGGGATGTTCATGGAGTTGAACGCTCTTCGGCTAGATGGAGGGTGCTAAGCAATGTGTGTTAAAGGCTGTGGTACAGGTCGTTAATGAGCGTCAGTCGCAGTTTGATGAGCGATCCATTTGACCGCTCCTCGTCAGTGACGTCTATAAAAAATAAGCGCTGAGTGTAACAATTCGTTTACTTTTGAGTTTCCACATTCAGCGTATTGACTATGACGCAAAGGTGCGTGACTCGATTTCATTGCTGTTGACATTGTTTTCAGATTGAGACGTCAATGACTCCGGCGCCACCTCCAACGTTGCTGAAAAAACGTACTCATCGCTCAATGGTATATCTAATAAGCTTTGAAGTTTGCATGGCGCTATTTTCGAACCAAAGATGGCCGTTTTTTGACTCGATGGACCGATGGCTGCAGCATCAAAGGCAAATAAATCATTGACACGATAGTTGGTGCAAATTTTATATCTGGTTTTTTCATCGCTCAGTGTTTTTTTGTTGCTTTCAACCTGTGTCAGGTCGGCAGTATGAAGTTCATCCTCATAGGCCATGGCCTTGACAGATAGCAAGACACCAAAAGAGACGGTTGCGAGGTTTTTTAGCTGCATTGACGTGCTTTCCTTATGAATGGCTTTTCAGGCAGAGCATAGTGTCAGCCGCATCACTGCCACGGCTTGGCCTGTGGATAGTCACGCTCCCACGGGGCTTATTGAAGTCAAAAACTCATATTTTTGGAGTGGTCGGTCTATGCGCAGATGTCGTAAGGAGCAGCGTTTGCTGAGCGTTCAGGCTGCCAGAATAAATGACTATCAAAGTGCAATGAGTGAGAAATTCTGACTCTCGTTAGTCGTGTTTTGTGGGGGGGAGGAGCGATGATCGTTCGCCGCTTCCTCGTCATGGATCTCATTTTCAGAGTAGATTTTCAGATGTGACAATTTTAGTTTCTCATTCGGGCTCAACTCTATTTCGTAAACCTCGATTTCTGCGCTGCCGATAGAGTATTCACTGTGAGCCATCGAATGAAAGGGTATTGCGGCCAGAGACAGAGCTACCAGGATCTTGGTGGTCATCGCCTTTACGGCTCGCAAAAATAGATGAGTTTTCACCTGGCACCCCATTAAAAGTTGTCTTGAAAGAGTAGGAAGCTGAAACCTGCCGACAGGCTGTCATGTAAGTTTCTTGGAGAAGCAGGGAGCCGGTTGTTGTGCTGACAGATAGCAGGCACGGCTCCGGAACTATAGGCGAGAGATTTTCAAGGGGAGGGGCGTCTGACTCAAATTAGTAATTCTTATTTTTTTTGTTTGCGTCCGATTTAGCGACGCTAGGCGCATCAAGCCCTGATGCCTGATCGAATGCGCATGACGTGGGAACTGAGGCTTAGTGATTCATACAGCGCAAGCGGCCAAGGTCATGCACATAAAAGCACACGGATTTTTTATCGTCGGTAGGGATTAATTCGTAATTCAGAACAGCGCCTTCTTGCAGAACGAACTGGCGCCTGAAAAAGAGATCGGGTGTCTTTTCAATGGCGAATAATTCATCGTCCTGGCTAAGCTTGACGTTGTTTATTTTTATCTGAACGTGATGATTGCTTTCCCGGGTAATATCCGCCGTGATCGTAGCATTGCGGATTTTTCCATTGAGGCTTTCCAGAGTGGTTTGCGTAAGGCGACCGTGCCCGATGGTCAGATACTCTTCAGTATTGAGTTGATTTAGATCTTCGAGCCACTGTCGAGTGACTGTCTGATAACTGGTGTTTTCCATGTAATAAGATGGCGAATACATCAAAGAGAAAATACACGCGGCGTTGATAATGCCCAGCACTATCCAGTGAGCAATTGAAGGTGTTGTAGGCTTCATGGCGTTGCTTCCAAACATTGTTGGATCATCAAGGCGAGGTCTTTTTGGTCGCTGTTTAATTGTAGATTTGCCGTGCTTTGGTCCGATCGAACGCACGAAACAGAATAGTTTGATTTAAAGAGATTCAACCACACCTGACCCTTTAAATTTTGCGAAAGCTGTTGAACCTGTTTAGCTGAAAGGTCTCGCAATGATTCAGCCTCTGCGACACTGTTGCCTACGGCATGGATGACTAATTCGTTCACGTTCACACTAGAGATTTCTATTTTCGGCGTGTCGAACCCAGAGTGAAAACCAGTGTAGGCACATACTCCCAAGGTCAAGACATAAGCGACTGCCAGGGCTTTTTTAATGTAAGTTGATTTTTTGGTGCCTGAATGCGGCAGTACTTCATCACCTTTGCTCGACGCAAACACTTCTATGGGCGTAGAAGTGTGCGCGGCTTCATCGGCAGGTGGCGATAAGTCTGCTTGTGCATCGACGACATAGTGACGGTTGAAGCAATAGCCTCGTCGAGGGACCGTCATCAATATCTCGTGATCTCGACTGTCGTTCAAAATGTTTCTAAGTGAGAAAACGGCCTGATTCAAACTGCCTGAGGCAACGACGCGGTCGTTCCAGGTGTAGTCGATAATCTCCTCACGGCTCTTAGTCTGGCCGGGATCGGTAAGTAACAGGTCCAGCAGGCGCGATTCAGCTCTACCCATTGTGGTGCTTTGAATATCTCCATGGGGTGTCGTGATGGAAAGCAAGGCGGTGTCTGGGTCGAAAAGGGTCAAGGCACCGTTTTTCAACTTGAAGGCGTAACGCATGGGAATCCTTCGTTCAGGTGGATCTGGCTGGGTATAAAGACGGTTTTTATAGGCTGGATTTGACGTAATACATATTTGTCGGGGGGATGAACGGCTACGAGCGGGCATGAGCGGAAGATGCAGAGAGAGCCACTAGACAAAGCTGCAATAGCCTATCAAAAATCTCACTGGAATCAAGCAAGTGTCATCCACAGGGTTTCAATCGAGGGCAATGATGATGCTCGGTACGAATAATGTGCGCTATCCGAAAACTGCAAGGCAGGGTTTTAGACTGACTTCCATCGAGCGCACACAAGCGTGTGGTTTGGCTGAAGTGATTCGCATTTGCTGATGTGATTTCTTTCCTGTCCACAACAGATTGAAGCCCGGCATTTGAGTGATATGCAGGGGAGGGCAGGCGATAAGGAAAGTTATGTTACTTCAGGCGTGGGGTGGACTTAACGTGGTGATCGCATGAGGGTTAATTACATAGTTACATTAATTAATGTGTTCGGGCGCAGCGGCTGAATCAAGGCAAAACATTGTAGCCACGCTGTTGCAGGAAACTGCTGTACACCGAGTTGTTGGCGGCGATGCTTTGCTCGGTGGTCGCAACGTTCTGTCGGCGTTCCTGACGTTGTCTTGATGCGCCGACCACCGCGCCGGCTGCCGCTAACTCTCGTAAGACATCGTTACTTGTCCAAACAGTTTTTGTTCAGGGAAATGCGGCACAAACCCCATGCTCACGATGCAATTGGCAGTTAACTCAACGTTTGCAATGGGGTATTACTCGGGTGTTACTGCTTGGCAAGCAGCGCCTGCATGTCGTTCGTCATGCCTTTCAGTGTGGCCTTGAAGTCATTGGCGGCAATTGGCTGGCTGGCATTTTTCAAGGTCTCGCCGAATACCTTGCGTACCACCTTGGCGACCGGCAAACCGGTTTTGGCATCCAACAGTTCGGCTTCGAGGTACAGCTCGGCCGTCTGGTCGCGATGGCCCGTGGCTGCTTGTGTTGCACCGACAATTGCAGCGATCGGTACGGCCTCATACCAATGCATGCCCTCGTTATTGGCGCTGACCTCGGTGATCGCCGCATGCAAGATCAATGTCCGCGAAGCGGCGGGTGCTTGCTGTGCATTCGAGACGATGGTGTAGGAGGGGGCAAAGGCGCTTTTGACGCTGTTGCTGGCCATGGTCTGTACGTCTTGCAGGGTTTGCAAGTTGATGCGATCGGTCGGTTTTGGCGCTGGATACAGCTCTACCTGCTTGAACACGACAGTGGAGTAGGCATGAGGATCAAACCCTGGCTTCACCCAGCGCAACACCTTCTGTTCACTCGGCGTAGTGTGTTCTTCCAGTCCCTGATAATTGGCCAGGAAGCCCGAATATTGCTCCTGCTGCGCCACCTTCGAGACACAGCCGACCTGAAACACGCAGCTCAAGGCAATCCCCACAATCCATTTATTCGACATGCTCATGTGTTCTGTTCTCAAGTGATGAAAGTTGTCATTGGGGTCCCGACCTGAGCAACGCAAAGCAGGTGCTTGCACGTCGGTCAAGGCGGGGCGGATGCTGCCCGCAATGGCGGGAAAATCCGAATCAATAACCCTCAATAAACTATTAAACTTCACCGCCTGCGAACGTCTCTCCCGGCGCTCCTTATGAATGGCGGCTATTTGCACAGAACGTATCGGTCTGTGAGCAAACCCTGATCGCAACGCGGTAAATCAATGTTTGCGTATGATGTCCATTAACCCCAGTTGACCCGCAATTCTCCCGTCGAGCGATGCCGTGCATCCGCCACAGGCATTGAAAACACGCAACGCCGGGCCCCTGTCACGAAATGAAAAGCCATTGTCGTCTGATGAGAAGCGGCTACTGGGGCGGCATCCTACAGTCCAATCAGCGCAATTCGACGCACCCAACATTGCAGATTGGAGAATAAGAAATCATGGCCAAAGCCATTCGCTTTTACGAAACCGGTGGTCCCGAAGTCCTTCGTTATGAAGACGTCGAAGTCGGCGATCCTGGTCCAGGCCAGGTTCGTCTCCGTCATGTAGCGGTTGGCCTGAACTATGCCGACACCTACTTCCGCAATGGCACCTACCCGATCCCTATGCCAAACGGCATGGGCGTTGAGGCTTCTGGCGTAGTCCAGGCCATCGGCGAAGGTGTGACCAACGTTCAAGTGGGTGATCGCGTCACCTACACCGGTTTTCTCAACACCCTGGGTGCCTACAGCACCGAGCGTCTGATCGCGGCTGCGCCGCTGATCAAGTTGCCGGAAACCATCAGCTTTGAAACGGCTGCGGCCATGACCATGCGTGGTCTGACCTCGTCGTACCTGATGCGCCGCATCTACGATTTCAAGGCTGGCGACACCATTTTGCTGCACGCCGCCGCCGGTGGTGTAGGCCTGATCGTTTCGCAATGGGCCAAGCTGCTCGGCGTGAACGTTATCGGCACTGTGTCCACTGAGGCCAAGGGTGAAATCGCCCTGGCCCATGGTTGCAGCCATGTCATCAATTACAGCCACGAAGACGTTGCTCAACGCGTTCGCGAGATGACGGACGGCGTGGGTGTCAACGTTGTGTTTGACAGCGTTGGCAAGAACACCTTCATGGGTTCCCTGGATTCGCTCAAGCGTCGTGGCTTGATGGTGTGCGTCGGCACCGCTTCCGGCCCGATCCCGGCCTTTGACCCGGTACTGCTGGCAATGAAGGGTTCGCTGTTCCTGACTCGTCCGGCCCTGGCTGACTACATCGCAGACCCGGCAGAAAAAGCTGACCTGGCTGGTGAGTTGTTCGACCACGTCGGCAGCGGTCGCATCAAGATCGAAATCAACCAGCACTATGCCTTGCAAGACGCTGTCCAGGCCCATCGCGACCTGGAGTCACGCAAGACTACCGGCTCTTCGATTTTCATCGTTTAAGGAGCGGCCAGTCATGAAAGTCGAACAATTGACCTACAACATCGGCGCCGAACTGATCGGCGTCAACCTCGCCGACGCGGTGCATGACGACGGTCTGTTTGCCGAGATTCGTGCCCAGTTGCTCAAGCACCGGGTGGTGTTCCTGCGTGATCAGGACATCACTCGCGCCGACCACGTGGCCTTCGCCCGTCGTTTCGGCGAGCTGGAGGATCACCCGGTGGCCGGCAGCGACCCGGACCATCCAGGACTGGTGCGCATCTACAAGAATCCGGACCAGCCGATGGACCGCTACGAGAACGCCTGGCACACCGACGCTACCTGGCGCGAAGCCCCGCCGATGGGTTGTGTACTGCGTTGCGTGGAGTGCCCGCCTGTGGGCGGCGACACCATGTGGACCAACATGGTCCAGGCCTATGCGAACTTGCCTGAGGACGTAAAGGTCAAGATTGCCGATCTGCGTGCCCGCCACAGCATCGAAGCGAGCTTCGGTGCGGCCATGCCGATCGAGAAACGTCTGGCGCTCAAGGCGATGTACCCGGATGCCGAGCACCCGGTGGTGCGTACTCACCCGGAAACCGGTGAAAAGGTGCTGTTCGTTAACGCGTTCACCACCCACTTCAGCAACTACCACACCCCTGACCGGGTGCGTTTCGGCCAGGACGCAAACCCTGGTGCAGGCGAGTTGCTGCGCTACCTGATCAGCCAGGCGTACATCCCTGAGTATCAAGTGCGCTGGCGCTGGAAGCCTAACAGCATCGCGATCTGGGACAACCGCAGTACCCAGCATTATGCGGTCATGGATTACCCGCCGTGCCATCGCAAGATGGAGCGTGCCGGGATTATCGGTGACAAGACGTTCTGATCGAACTCTCTGTATTAGCAACTCGTAGAGTCGCCTGCCAGGCATGACCGGCAGGCGGACACCATAAAAATTGGAGTAACTCATGCAATTCTTCGACGATTCCCTGCACCCTGAAAACATGGAAAAAGTGGTCATCACCGTGGCCCCGTACGGCCCTGAGTGGATGCCGGAAGATTTCCCGGAAGACATCCCGCTGACCATGGACGAGCAAGTCCAGAAAGCGGTCGAGTGCTATGAAGCCGGCGCCACAGTTCTGCACCTGCACGTGCGTGAACTGGACGGCAAGGGTTCCAAGCGTCTGTCCAAGTTCAACGAGTTGATTGCTGGCGTACGTGAAGCCGTGCCAGACATGATTATCCAGGTCGGCGGTTCGATTTCCTTCGCTCCAGAAAGCGATGGCGAAGCCGCGCTGTGGTTGTCCGACGATACCCGCCACATGCTGGCCGAGCTGACGCCAAAACCGGATCAGGTCACGGTGGCGATCAACACCACCCAGATGAACATCATGGAGCTGCTGTATCCGGAATACCTGGAAGGCACTTCCCTGGCCAACCCTGCCTTTCAGGCGGCCTACAGCGAAATGACCGTGCCGGCCGGCCCGTCCTGGGTTATCGAGCACCTTAAGCGTCTGATGGACAACGACATCCAGCCGCACTTCCAGCTGACCGGCATGCACGCTTTGGAAACTCTGCAGCGTATGGTGCGCAAGGGTCTTTACAAAGGTCCATTGAACCTGACCTGGATCGGCATCGGCGGTGGTTTCGACGGTCCTAATCCGTTCAACTTCTTCAACTTCATCCACCGCGTACCAGACGGCTGCACCCTGACGTCCGAGTCGCTGCTCAAGAACGTGCTGCCGTTCAACACCATGGCGATGGCCATGGGGATGCACCCGCGTGTGGGCAATGAAGACACCATCATTGATCACAAGGGCGACCGTTTTGGTTCGGTTGCACAGATCAAGCAAACCGTGCGCATCGCTCACGAGCTGGGTCGCGAAATCGCCACCGGCAAAGAAGCGCGTGCGATCTACCGCATCGGTCAGAAGTACGAAACTATCGAAGAGACTCTGTTGGCCAACGGCATGGCACCCAACCGCAAGCCTGGGCAGAAAGGTGTGCCGCAACGCGGCTGACCGGCAGCAAGGGCGGGAGGTCGATGACCTCTCGCTCGCTGTTTAGCAATTCGCTCGATAACAACAATAAAGCTAAGTTTCGAGGAGGCTGCATGGCCTTTCACCCTATCGCCGCTGACGATGATGACTCCAATGGTGTCAGTGTTGCGCGCAAATATGCCTGGATTGTCTTCGCACTGACGTTCGGCTTGTTGATTTCCGATTACATGTCCCGCCAAGTGCTGAACGCTGTATTTCCGATGCTCAAGGGCGAGTGGGCCCTGACTGACAGCCAGCTCGGACTGCTCAGTGGCATTGTGGCGTTGATGGTCGGCTTGCTGACCTTTCCATTGTCATTATTGGCTGACCGCTACGGCCGGGTTAAAAGTCTGGCGCTGATGGCGCTGTTGTGGAGTATCGCCACGCTGGGCTGCGCATTGGCGCAGGACTACCAGCAAATGTTTATCGCCCGCTTCATGGTGGGTGTCGGTGAGGCTGCCTATGGCAGCGTCGGTATTGCGGTAGTTATTTCGGTGTTTCCGAAACACATGCGTGCAACGCTGGCCAGTGCCTTCATGGCGGGCGGTATGTTCGGCTCGGTGTTGGGCATGGCCTTGGGCGGCGCTATTGCGGCCAAGCTGGGCTGGCGCTGGTCGTTTGCCGGTATGGCCCTGTTTGGTCTGTTGCTGGCGGTGCTGTACCCGATCATTGTCAAGGAAGCACGCATTGCGCCTCAGCGTGCGGCACAGGCCGGCAAAAAAGTCAGCGCGGTGGTCAAACGTCCATTGCGTACCTTGTGCTCCAGCCCTTCGGTGATTGCGGCTTACATCGGCAGTGGCTTGCAACTGTTCGTTGGCGGCACCGTGATCGTGTGGATGCCCAGCTACCTCAACCGCTATTACGAAATGGCGCCGGGCAAGGCTGGCGGTGTGGCGGCGATCATCGTTCTGTGCAGCGGAGCCGGGATGATCCTGTGCGGCATGCTTAGCGATCGCATGTGTCGTCAGTCGGCCGAGCGCAAGGTCGCTCTGGCCATCGCTTATTGCCTGGGCAGTTGTCTGCTGCTGTCGGCGGCGTTTGCCTTGCCGCCGGGACCTGCGCAATTGCTGTTGATTTGCATGGGCATGTTGATTGCTGCCGGTACCACCGGACCAGCCGGGGCGATGGTGGCGAACCTGACCCATTACTCGGTGCACGGTACGGCGTTTGCTACGCTGACATTGGCTAACAACTTGCTCGGCTTGGCGCCGGGGCCGTTCATCACCGGCAAGGTGTCCGACATGATCGGCTTGCAGGCGGCCTTCCAGTTAGTACCCCTGGTGAGCATCGCGGCAGCGGCCGTGTTCTTTTTTGCAAAGTGCCATTACCAGAAGGATATTGCCCGGCTGGCCGGTGAGAATGTCAAAGATTCGGTAAGTGAAGCTGCAGTAGAGGTGAAGGTGTGAGTGGTCGTTTGCGTATTGATGTGTTTTTCGATTTTATCTGCCCTTGGTGCTTGATCGGAAAACGCCAACTGGAACGCGCTCTGGAGTTGCTGCACTTGCAGCAACCGGAAGTGCTGGTGACCACGGTGTGGCATGGTGTGCAGTTGTTGCCACACATACCGACACAGGGTGAACCGTTCGCAGAGTTCTACCTCAATCGTCTTGGCAGTGCCGAAGCGGTGGCGATGCGTCAAGCTCAAGTGCAGCGGGCCGCAGGCGCGGTAGGTGTGGCCATCGACTTGAGTCGCATCGCCACGATGCCTAATACCGCTGACGCTCATCGTCTGTTGGCGCATGCCAACACTCGAGGTACCACGGCTCAGCGCGACCAGTTGCTTGAGCGTCTGTTCGCTGCGTACTTCCAGAACGGCGAGGACCTGGGTTGCCGCGAGACCTTGATCGCCATCGCCCAATCGTGTGGCTACGACGCTGACGCAGTGAAGAGCTATCTGCAAGCCGAATCCGGTCCCTTTTTCGGTAACGAAATTGGAGCCTCCAGCGGTGTGCCGAGTTTTCAGTTCGACGGCCAAATAACGATGACCGGCGCGCAGCCTGCCGAGGTGCTGCTTGGCGCCATGTGCGAAGCCTTGGAGCGCCAGCGCGTGCGGTCTCCGTCATGACGCGTCGTGTCCCCGTGCCTGCGGGGAAACTCCCCCAGACAGGTGGTCGTGCGCTGTTTGAGTTCGAGAACAAAAGCGTGGCGTTGTTCAATGTCGATGGCGAGCTGTATGCCATCGATGACAGTTGTCCGCATCAGGGCGCCTCGCTGTGTGGCGGGCGTCTTGCTGGTCGAGTGATTCAATGTTGTGCCCATGGGTTGCGGTTCGATCTGCGCAGCGGTTACTTGCTCAATTCTACCCAGCTCAAGGTCACCAACTACCCGGTCGAAGTTGTCGACGACCAGGCCTTTATCGTTATTGCTTCTGAGGAGTCCGCGCCATGAGCGCCATCGCTCTTTCCCGTATCCATAGCCGAACACGCGAACTGGCACCGGGATTTATCGTCAGTCTGATCGTGGCGGCAGCCGCTACTTTTTTGTCCGAGCACTACAAAGCGCCGGTGATGCTGTTTGCCTTGCTGCTGGGCATGGCGCTGAACTTCCTGGCGGGAGAGGGCGTCTGCAAGGCCGGCATCGAATTTACGGCGCGCACCGTGTTGCGCATCGGCGTGGCCCTGCTGGGTATGCGTATCACCCTTGAGCAGATTGCCGCGCTGGGCTGGAAGCCGGTAGTGCTGGTGGTGACTCTGGTGGTGGTGACCATTGGCGTTTCGGTGATCGCGGCCAAGCTGCTGGGTTTCCAGCGTTTGTTCGGCATGCTCACCGGTGGCGCGACGGCGATCTGCGGCGCTTCGGCTGCTTTGGCGCTGGCGGCGGCATTGCCAAATCATCCGCAGAAAGAACGCGCCACATTGTTTACCGTCATTGGTGTGTCGGCCCTGTCGACCATGGCAATGATCGTTTATCCAATGATTGCCAACTGGTTTTCATTGTCACCGCAAATGGCGGGAATATTCCTCGGCGCCACCATCCACGATGTGGCCCAAGTGGTTGGTGCCGGTTACAGCATGTCGACCGAAACGGGCGACACGGCCACAGTGGTCAAGCTTATGCGGGTCGCAATGCTCCTGCCGGTGATCGTCTGTGCGGCCATGGTGACACGCATGCAAGGCGTCGAAACCGGAGGCAAGCGACCGCCACTGCTGCCGTGGTTCGCTGTCGGTTTTCTGTTGCTGGCTTGCATCAACAGCACAGGCTGGATAGCCCCAGCCGTGCAAGGCACGGTCAATGACCTGTCGCGCTGGGCCTTGGTGGTGTCCATCAGTGCCCTGGGTATGAAGACTCAGCTCAAGGAGCTGGCCTCTGTCGGCATCAAGCCCATCCTCCTGATGGTAGGGGAGACGGTGTTCCTCGTCGTCCTGGTGCTACTGATGTTGCGCTGGGGTTTCTGAGCCCGACCTGAATCCGTTTACTGCAGGTCCGCCTTGCGTTTGACTCCTCAGCGCTTTGCGGCCCTCGGTCGGTGTCACAATCACCGGCTTTTTGCGGCGACTGCCCAAGCAGTCGCCGTTTTTTATGTTTCGGATTCTGCAACAAAGACACGACTTGAATGTTGCCTCCTGGCGCCAGCCCCACAATCAGGGCTGCGCTCGGGTGGGCGGTACATTCAGGGGGGAGGGTGCTGGTACGGCCCGCTCAGTATTCCTTGGCGTCGGAGAGCGGTTTTGAGGGCGTTTGCTTTTGTGCGCGCCAAGTGGCCGGCGGCATGCCGAACTGGGTGATGAACCAGCGTGTGAAGGAGCTCGCCATGGAATACCCGAGCATGTCGGCGATGCGCCCCAGCGAATAATTCGGGTTCTCCAGGTAACGCAAGACCAGATCGCGGCGCACGTCGTTGATCAGGTCGTTGAAGGCGCAGTCGTCATCTTTGAGGCGACGTTGCAGCGTCCGTACGTTCATGCCCTGGGTCTGGGCGATCTGTTCAATGGTGGCGCGCCCCATTGGCAACAACATGTAGATGGCCTTGCGCACTTCGAACAACAACGACGGTCCTTGATCGCTCAGCAACGAGTCGAGGTAACTCTGTGCGTAACGTGCCATGGCCGGGTCGGCGTGGGGGTTGGTTGCGTCCAGGCTGGTATTGGGGCAGACGATGCCGTTGAACTCGCTGCCGAACTCCAGCGTGCAGCCGAACAGGCGGCGATGCAGTTGCAGGTTGTCCGGCGGTTGGTGGGTGAAATTGACGCTGTAGGGATGCCAGTGCGCGCCGAGCAGGGCTGAGCACAAACGGAACATCACGCCGATGGCCAGTTCGTTGGCTTGCCGGCAGGCCATGGGCGTGTCGGTCACCACCTCTTCGCGAATGATCACCATCTTGCCGGCTTCTTCAATGAAGATGGCCAGCGAGTCATTCATCAAGTGACGGTAATGCGCCACGACCTCAAAGGCTTCTCGCAGCGTACGCTGGTGAGTGAGCAGCAGGCTGACCACCCCGAAATCCGAGAGGTGGCGTGACTCGGCCATGCTCAGGCCGAAGCTCTGGCAGCCACTGGCGATGGATGAGTCTTCCAGCACGCGCACGGCGGAATCGATGGGGATACGGTGTTCCGGTGCTAACAGCTGCGCCCTGCTCAAACCGTTGGCCGCCAGTACATCGCGCGGGTTAAATCCCAGGTACTGGGTGACCTCCAGGTAGTTGGTCAAGACAGCGGCGCGAACAAGCTTGGTCATGCGTGGGTCTTCCCTGGGCCAGTTGAGGTGAAAATGAGCGTGGCGACTATATCCAGCACGTCATGAAATGGAAAGTTGTTGCGTGAGCGCCGGCGTGCGCCCGGTGCTCCCTCCCATCGGCCCGTCTCATCGAGATAAATCCGATCACCTATTGATTACAGTGGCCTTGGGCAAATCCGTTGTGATTTTCGACCAGCGGGCGCCTCATGTCGGCGCCGTGAAATTTGTCATGAAAAGAAAAGTGGCTGACGTCCAATGAAAAGCGCTGGGGGTGGCGGAACTTTAATGTCAACACAACAAAAATCGCTGACCAACGAGTCAGTCGAGTCATCGAGAAGCGTAGGTGCTGACGTGGACAAATTGAATACTGTCGCAACCGTTTTGATCGTGCCGGGCCTGCGTGAGCATGTGGCCGAGCATTGGCAGACATTGCTTGAAGCCCGACTCTGCAAAGTACGCAGCGTCCCGCCGCTTGAAACCGACAAGCTCGACTGCGCCGCACGGGTTCGTGCGATCCAGCACGAACTGGAGCAAATCGAAGGGCCGGTGATCCTGGTCGCACACAGTGCCGGTGTTCTGATGGTCGCGCACTGGGCAGCATTGCACAGTCGTCCGATCAAGGGCGCTCTGCTGGCCGCGCCACCAGACCTCGAGGCTACCTGGCCACAAGGTTACCCCACTTCCGAATCTCTGCGGGCCCATGGCTGGGATCCGCTACCCCAAGGTCCGTTGCCGTTCCCAAGCCTGGTGGCCGGCAGCACCAATGATCACCTTGCCAGTCTGGACGCCGTCACTCGCATGGCTCAAGGCTGGGGTGCCGAACTGCGCAATTTTGGTGCAGTAGGCCATCTCAATCCAGCTGCAGGATTTGGCCACTGGCCAGAAGCGGAAGCGCTCATCCTGGAACTGGACCGGTAGTTCAGGCGCCGACTGGCTGTAAGCCAACCGGCATTTGCCCTCAATCCTGAGAAGCGCAAGTCCCTGGTACAAGGGAATGTGCGAGGGCTGCTGCGCTTAAAACAAATACAAAAGGCGGAGAAACAACGCAATGCACAACAATAAGAATCAAGGCTTCACGGTTTCGCGTTACACCTTGCTGGCTTCGGCCATCCTGGCGGCTTCCATGCCGACCGCCCAAGCGGTTGAACTGGATACCGGCAACCCGGACTGGACCGCGCGTATCGATAACACCGTCAAGTACAACTACGGTGTGCGTACTGAAAGCGCCGACAAGCGCATGTTGGGGACGCCAAACAACAACGATGGCGACTACAACTTCCGCAAGGCAGGAACCAACATCACCAACCGTGTCGACCTGTTGACCGAGATGGACGTGGTCTACAAAAACGCCATGGGCTTTCGTGTCAGTGCCGCCAGCTGGTACGACAAGGCCTATGCCAACACCGGTTCCAACTCCAACCCGTTCGTCAACGGCAATGATTCACGCTCCGGTCTGGTCGCTAACGATCCACGCCTGGCCCCCGTCACCAACGACAACGTCGGTTTTGGCAGCCCGCACCTGAGCAACTACGCCCAGCGTTATTACAGCGGTCCGTCGGGCGAAATCCTCGATGCGTTCGTGTTCTACAGCACCGAAGTGGGCGAGGAGTCTCTGTTCAGCGCCAAGGCCG
>Ga0247809_1000311_pt1 | contig 24195 bp, 20 predicted proteins | sample UWRJL104311B1_FD_180951 | JGI IMG/M metagenome (GOLD analysis project Ga0247809, IMG submission 180951) | Plant litter microbial communities from Arlington Agricultural Research Station in Wisconsin, United States - UWRJ-L104-311B-1 | ecosystem: Environmental > Terrestrial > Plant litter >...
GAAATCTTATCAGCTAGCCATCCGGTCGGCGATCCGACCGAGGCTCTCGTCGCGCCCGAGCAGGTCGAGCACGTCGAAGATCCCCGGCGACGTCTTGCGTCCCGTCAGCGCGGCGCGAAGCGGCTGTGCGACCTGGCCGAGCTTGACGCCCCGCGCTTCGGCCACGCGCCGTACCGCGCCTTCGAGCGCTTCCGTATCCCACTCGGCGAGCGCGTCAAGTTCGGCATGAACATTGACCAAAATCGAACTCGCTTCACCCTGCAAAAGGCTCGCCGCGGCGTCGTCCATTGCCAAGGGCCGCTGGCTGAACAAGAAATTCGACCCTTCGGCCAACTCGTTCAGGTTTGCGGCACGTGGCTTCAGGACAGGCATTGCGCGAGTCAGAAGATCGAGTCCGCCGGTCGGCAGGTCGTGACCAAGACGATCGGCGGCGAGTTGCGCCAGCCGAGCGTCGTCGGCTTCGCGAATGTAGTGGCCGTTGAGGTTCTCGAGCTTCTTCAGGTCGAAGCGCGAGGGCGACTTGCCGACGCCGGACAGGTCGAACCACTCGACCGCCTGTTCGCGGCTGATGATCTCGTCGTCGCCGTGACCCCAGCCGAGCCGGAGCAGGTAATTGTCGAACGCCTCGGGCAGGATACCCATCTCGTCGCGGTAGGCCTCAATGCCGACCGCGCCGTGACGCTTCGACAGCTTGGCGCCGTCGGGGCCGTGGATCAGCGGAATGTGCGCGTAGATTGGCTCGGGCCAGCCCATCGCTCGGTAGATCGGCAGCTGGCGGAACGCGTTGTTGAGATGATCGTCGCCGCGGATGACGTGCGTGACGCCCATGTCGTGATCGTCGACGACGACCGCGAGCATGTAGGTCGGCGTGCCGTCCGAGCGCAGCAGGACAAGGTCGTCGATCTCTTCGTTCTTGACCGTGACGGCGCCCTGGACGCGGTCCTCGATCGTGACGGCACCTTCCTGCGGCGCGCGCAGGCGGACGACATGAGGAAGGTTCGGTGCTTCGCTCTCGGTGTGATCGCGCCACGGGCTGCGGATGCGGAGCGGCTTCTTCGCGGCCTGTGCCTCGGCACGCATCGCGGCGATCTCGTCGTTGGTCATGTAGCAGCGATACGCGTGGCCCTTCGCGACCATTTCGTGCGCAACCTGCGCGTGGCGTTCGGCGCCCGCGAACTGCATGACGACGTCGCCGTCCCAGTCGAGTCCGAGCCAGCGCATCCCGTCGATGATCGCGTCGATCGCCGGCTGGGTCGAACGGACCCGGTCGGTATCCTCGATCCGCAGCAGGAATTTACCCCCGTTTGCTTTCGCGAACAGCCAGTTGAACAGCGCGGTGCGCGCGCCGCCAAGATGCAGGAACCCCGTCGGCGACGGAGCGAAACGGGTAACGACGGGTGCGGCCGAATTGGCGGTGCCCGTATCAGATATTGCGCCCAACGGCGGGTGCTCCCAGACTGTAAGAACGATGGAGAAACGATGGCCATGACAGCCGTCGCCGCCCCTAGCATGCGTCCTTGGCGGCGACAAATGGGCGTGCCGCGATGGGGGCCTGTCGTCGGGCTTGCCGTGGAACGCTGGCTCGAGGCGGAGCGCGACCAATTGGTGTTGTGGCTGCCGGTCATGCTGGGGGCGGGGATCGCGTTGTGGTTCGCGTTGCCGGATCCGGCGGCATGGTGCGTGGCGATATTGGTGTTGGTGGCGAGTGGGCTGGCGTGCCTGGCGGTGGGGCAGGGCGGACGCGCGGCGCGGTCGCTGGCGATCGGGTTGCTGACGACGGCGTTGGGGCTCGGACTGATCTGGGGGCGATCGGAGTCGGTGGCGCGACCGGTTCTAGGTGGACCGACGATCGCGAGCTTCTCCGCGAGGGTGGAAGCGATCGAACCGCTGGTCGCGCGAAAGCTGGTCCGGCTGACGCTGCTGCCGATCGGGAAAGGCGCAGAGACCGACGGGCAACCGGTTGCCCTGCCATACCGCGTCCGCGTTAATCTGGCGGAAGCGGATGCACCCAAGCTGCTAGGAACGGGAGCGGTCGTGCATCTCCGGGCCCGCCTGATGCCGCCGCCATTGCCAGCCGTACCGGGTGCGTACGACTTTGCCCGCGTCGCATGGTTCGGCGGGATTGGTGCGACGGGACGCGGTTTCGCACCGGTGGTCGTGACGACCCCGAGCGAATCGGGGGCGGGCATCCGCGTCGCGCTGTCGCACCACATTGTATCGCGACTGGATGGCAGCGCGGGCGGGATCGCCGCCGCACTAGCCACCGGCGACGTCGGCGCAATCAGCGAGGAGGATTCGGAGGCGATGCGCCGCGCGGGACTCGCGCATCTGCTGTCGGTGAGCGGGTTGCATATTACGGCTGCGGTGGCCGCAACTATGCTGATCGTGTTGCGTCTGCTCGCACTCAGTCCGTGGCTGGCTTTGCACGCGCGACTGCCGTTGATCGCTGCGCTGGCGGGAGCGGCGGCGGCGATCGGCTATACGTTGCTGACCGGAAGCCAGGTTCCGACGATCCGGTCGTGCGTCGCCGCGCTGCTCGTGTTGGCGGCGCTGGCGATGGGTCGTGAGGCTATGACCTTGCGCCTCGTCGCGGCGGGGGCGGCGTGCGTCATGCTCGTGCTGCCCGAATCGGCGGCGGGGCCGAGCTTTCAACTCTCGTTCGCGGCAATCACTGCGATAATGGCGCTGCACGAGCATCCGGTGATCCGCGCGTTTTTCGGTCCGCATGAGGAGGGGCGGGGGCGCAAACTAGCGCGCGGTGTCGCATCACTGTTGCTGACGGGGCTGCTGGTCGAACTCGCGCTGATGCCGATCGCGGTCTATCATTTCCACAAGGCCGGGCTCTACGGCGCGTTCGCCAACATCGTCGCGATCCCGTTGACGACGTTCGTCGTGATGCCGCTGGAGGCGCTGGCACTGCTGCTCGATGCTGGCGGCCTGGGCGCGCCGATCTGGTGGCTGGTCCAGCGCTCGCTTAATGCTCTGCTCTGGCTCGCCCACATCGTGGCCAGCGCTCCCGGCTCGGTGCGGTCATTGCCCGCGATGCCGACGGCGGCGTTCGCGCTGATGATCGTCGGGGGAATTTGGATCGCACTGTGGCGGACGCGGTGGCGACGACTTGGGCTGTTCCCGCTGGTGCTCGGTGCAGCCTGGGCGATGACGACGCCGGCGCCGAATGTTCTGATTACGGGCGACGGGCGCCATGTTGCGGTGCGGACGGCGGCGGGGCTTGCAATGCTGCGCGATCGGGCCGGCGACTATACGCGCGACATGCTTGCAGAGAATGGTGGCGTCGATGGTGAGCCGCTTCTTTTGGCGGACCAACCCGACGCGCGGTGCAGTCGTGATCTGTGTGTCACCGATATCGCCGCACGGGGGCGGATTTGGCGCATCCTTGCGACTCGCAGCGCGTATATGGTTCCGATTGCCGAGTTCATTGCCGCCTGTCACGGCGCCGATGTCGTCGTCAGCGAACGCGGTCTGCCGAAACGGTGCGTACCGCGGTGGCTGAAACTGGATCGTCGTGTACTCCGGCGTACGGGCGGCGTCGCGCTGACCTTGGGGAGCGGGACAGTCGTGACCATCCTGAACGCAGGCGATCGTCACCCCTGGCGCGATCCGCCTCTCCTCGAACGCACCGCAAACTCGTTCGGGCCGCGCCATGACCGGTTTCACGGTACTGCGTCGGCGTTTCGCGCCAGCCGAGGCCGTCAAAAATAGAACTGTTCACGCGAAGGCGCAAAGGCGCGAAGGTGATGCAACTTGGGAGGCCTTACACCTTCATGCACGATAAGCTGACGTCAGTTTTTTGCCGCCAACGAAAGCCGGTAGGCGCTGATCCACGCACCATATCTTCGCGCCTTTGCGCCTTCGCGTGAACAAAATCTTCCGTCGTCGCATACGGTCACAGCGAGAAGAACTGATTCACGCGGAGACGCGGAGAAGGTTCTTGTATGACGGGGTGGCTCGGGCTGGGGACGTTTAGTCTTCCTTCCGAAGACGTTTGGAGGTGCTTCGTTTTCCCTAAGCGCAACAGCTCCGCGTCTCCACGTGAACCAATTCTTCGGCCGCGCTGGAGATTGAGGACGAGATGTTCGCGCAGAGGCGCAGAGGCGCAGAGATTGGGCATTCGAGTCGAGAACGCGACTATGCATCAGAGCGTTAGACGGGTTTCCGGACACTTGGGGGCTGGTTGGGCGTGTCGAAAAACTAGCCGCTTTTCGACACGCCCAGTGCATCTAGCTTAACTTGCCCAAGAGATCCGGCCGCTGTTTTCGGCCGGAGAAGCGACTTGGCTTAAGGCTAGGCTGTCGCTTTTCCTGAGCAACCAAAAACCGAGACCGGCCTGCTTCGCAATGACGCAGGCCGGTCTTGGCAGTTCAGTCGTAGCGGCGGAGGATGCCGGAGAGTTTGCCCTGCACGCGGACTTGGGCGGGGGCGTAGCGTTGGGGGTCGTAGGCTCGGTTTGCCGGGTCGAGGCGGACCATGGCGCCTTCGCGGCGGAAGTATTTTAGGGTGGCTTCGCTGTCTTCGATCAGGGCTACGACGATCTCGCCGTCTCGCGCCGTTTCGGTGCGGCGGATCAGGGCGTAGTCGCCGTCGAGGATGCCGGCTTCGACCATCGAGTCGCCCGAGACTTCGAGAGCGTAGTGTTCGCCGGTGCCGAGGAGTGCCGCGGGGACGGCCAGCATGGTGCTACCTTCGAACGCTTCGATCGGGACGCCGGCGGCGATGCGGCCGTGGAGGGGAATCTCGATAACGTCGTTGGCCGGTTGCGGCGTTGCAGCGGCGGGAGCTGCCTTGACGTTCGACGGCTTGGTCGGCGTCTTCTTTTCCGCACGCTCGGGCATGCGCAGCACTTCGAGTGCGCGCGCGCGGTTTGGCAGGCGGCGGATGAAGTTGCGCTCCTCGAGCGCGCTGATCAGACGATGAACGCCCGACTTCGACTTGAGGTCGAGTGCGTCCTTCATCTCCTCGAACGACGGCGAGACGCCGGTTTCGTTGAGGCGATCGTTGATGAAGCAGACGAGTTCGTGCTGCTTGCGCGTGAGCATGGCGGTTCTCCGTCCGGAACAGACTGGGAACTTCTATGGAACATAATTAACGCCGTCAAGCGCTCGCTTCACGCGATCACGAGGATTTCCGCCGATTCGCCTGTCTTTGCTACGGGCGCGTTGCCGGGGCGTACGATCAGGCAGGTCGAGCGGGCCAGCGTGAGCAGCATCGAGCTGTCCTGGATCGTCGAGGCATAGGCCTTGCCGTCGCGGAGTTCGGCGCGGAGATAATCGGTGCGGGCGTTGTTCGCTGGGAGGTCTTCGCCGAGGAGGGCGTGGGTCGACTGGGGGAGCGGGTCGCGCGCGCCGGCCATGTGCGCGACGACGGGTTTGACGAACAACGTCGCGGTGACGAACGCGGAGACCGGGTTGCCGGGGAGGCCGAGCACCATCATCTCGCCGATCCGGCCGGCCATCATCGGCTTGCCGGGGCGCAGCGCGATCCGCCAGAAGTCGATGCTGCCGCCGGCGGCTTCGATCGCCGGGCGGACGAGGTCGTGGTCGCCTACCGATGCGCCGCCGGTGGTGACGAGCAGGTCTGCCTGAACGCCAGCGAAGGCCTCGCGGAGGATCTCGAGATTGTCGGGCAGGATGCCGAGATCGATGACGTCGACGGGCATGTCGCCGAGCATCGCGGCGAGCATGATGCCGTTCGATTCGGGGAGCGCGACGCCGTCGGTGGTCGAGCCGGGGGGGACGAGTTCGTCTCCGGTGGCGGCGACGGCGACGCGGACGCGGCGGTTGACGGTGAGGCTGCCGTGGCCGCCGGTCGCGGCGACGGCGATGCGCGCGGGGCTGAGGCGGTCGCCGGCGGCGATCAGGCGGGTGCCGGTTGAGAAGTCGAGGCCCTTGCGGCGGGTGTTGCGGCCGAGCGTCGGGGGGCCTTCGCCGGCTAGGACCAGGGTCGCGCCGTCTCGCTCTGCCTCTTCCTGGACCATGACGGTGTCGGCGCCGTCGGGCATGGCGGCGCCGGTGAAGATGCGGGTGGCTTCACCGGGGGCGACCTGGCCCGCGAAGGGGCGGCCGGCGGCGCTTTCGCCGATGACGGTCCAGGGGCCGGGGAGGTCTGTGTAACGGATTGCGTAGCCGTCCATGGCCGATAGGTCTGCCGCGGGTTGGGTGCGGCGGGCGAGGATGTCTTCGGCGGCCCATCGGCCGGCGGCTTGACGCAAAGCGACCGTCTCGCTGCCGACGCGGGGGGCCATGGCGAAGAGGCGGGTCTGGGCTTCGGCGACTGGGACTAGGGTCATGCGTAAGGCTCTGTTTCTGGGCGGCTCTCCTGCTGGAAGTGCAGGAAGTTCACACGCTGGGAGACATTGGGCGGGCGCGGTTCTGCGGTTCAGGTTTGGAACGGTCTCGTCCGGTAGAAGGTCCGGCGGGAGGGGGTGAGTTTTGGTGTGTCTGGTGCTTTGCCATGGGTTTGGGATGTAGGACAGGTGTTGTTGGGGTTGCGGCAGGACGGTCCGTTGCTCTCTGGGCTGCTTGATATCGAACGTTTGCGACATCCTTCTTGTTCTCCCGCGAAGGCGGGAGCCCAGGCTGGGTCCCCGCCTTCGCGGGGAAACATGGGTTTGGCGGGCGCCGCGCTTCGTTACCGCGAGTTTCCCAATTGGGCCCCGGCCTTCGCCGGGGTGGTGGTTTGGGGGGGGGCTCTCTTCCGAGGGGATGCGGGTGATCGCTGTCGCCTTCCCAAAGCGCTCGGCCAGCGCGGGTTCATCGGTTGCGGGGCTTTGTATGGGCGAAAGAGACACCAGATCAGTATGATGACACGTAATCAGCCTCGGGCGAGAGACAGGATCGGGGCGGCGGTGGGCGCTGTCCTGTTGCCGGGGGTGCTGGGCTATGCGCTGCTCAATGGGCTGGTGGTGCCGATGCCGGCGGCGGTGAGCGATGCGTTGAAGGTGTTCGATGCTGCGCCGCCTCCGCCGCCGCCGCCCGAGGAGAAGGTCAGGCCTCGGCCTTCGCCTAGCCGGAAGCCGGAGGGGGCTGCGTCGCCGCCTAATCTGAAGTCGAAGGCTACCGAGGTGGTGGCGCCGCCGCCGGTGGTGCCGGTTGTGGTGCCGCCGCCTGTCGTCGTTGCGGAGAAGGCTGGGGTGGGCGCGCAGGCGACGGCTGGCGCTTCGGATGTTCGCGGGCCGGGGACCGGAAGTGGCGGGATCGGTAATGGCACCGGCAGCGGGGGGTATGGCGATGGCGACGGTGGTGGGGGCGAGGAGACGCCGCCGCGGTGGCGAAAGGGGCGGATGACGAATTCGGATTATCCGGACGATGGTGCGGAGACCGGGATCAGAGGGCGCGTATTCGTGCGGTACGTGGTCGAAACCAATGGGCGCGTGTCGGGGTGCCGGGTGACACGGTCTAGCGGGAGCCGGGAGCTTGATGCACTGACCTGTCGGCTGATCGAGCAGCGGTTTCGGTATGACCCTTCGCTGGATGCGGCGGGGCGACCGGTCGAGTCGACGATCGTCGAGAGCCACGACTGGTCTATCGATGATGACTAAGGGGCTTTAGCTAGGCGCGTTCTGCTTGGCTTGCCCTCACCCTCGCCGCCTTTGGCGTCTTTCCCTCTCCCCTTTGGGGCGAGGAATTTCTTTTACGCGGTCCAGTTGCCGGATTTGCCGCCACTCTTGGCGCGGACGCGGATGTCGGTGAGGACCATCGTCTTGTCGATCGCTTTCGCCATGTCGTAGATCGTCAGGAGCGTGACCGTGGCGGCGGTGAGCGCTTCCATTTCGACGCCGGTCTTGCCTTCGGTCGAGGCGGTGGCGGTGGCGGTTACGCCGGTTTCGTCGACGACGAGGTCGATTTCCACCTTGGTGAGCGGGAGCGGGTGGCAGAGGGGGATCAGGTCGCTGGTGCGCTTGGCGGCCATGATGCCCGCGACGCGCGCGACCGCGAGGACGTCGCCCTTCTTGGCGGTGCCGGCGCCGATCGCCGCGGCGGCTTCGGCGGACATGGTGATGCGGCCGGAGGCGATGGCTTCGCGGGCGGTGACCGCCTTGCCGCCGACGTCGACCATGCGGGCCGCGCCGGCTTCGTCGATGTGCGTTAGGCCGGTCACCCGACGAGCGCTCGTGTAGCCGCTTCGACGTCGTCCTGGCGCATGAGCGCTTCGCCGATCAGGAAGCAGTGGATGTCGTGTTCGGCCATCGCATCGAGTTCGGCGCGGGTCGTCAGGCCGCTTTCGGCGACGAAGGTACAGTCCTTGGGCGCCTTGCCGACGAGGTCGTAGGTGCGCTGGAAGTCGACCGAGAAGTCGCGCAGGTCGCGGTTGTTGACGCCGATCAGGCGCGACTTGAGCCTCAGCGCGCGCTCCATCTCGTGCGCGTCGTGGACCTCGACCAGCACGTCCATGCCGCATTCGAGCGCGGAGGCTTCGATCTCGGCCATCTGGATGTCGTCGAGTGCTGCGACGATGATCAGGATGCAGTCGGCGCCGATCGCGCGTGCTTCGGTCGACTGCCAGGGGTCGACCATGAAGTCCTTCCGCAGCACGGGGATCGAGACGGCGTCGCGGGCCGCGGTCAGGTAGGCGTCGGAGCCCTGGAACCATTTTTCGTCGGTGAGGACCGACAGGCACGCGGCGCCGCCGGCTTCGTAGGCGCGAGCGTGGGCTACGGGATCGAAATCGGCGCGGATCAGGCCTTTCGAGGGGCTGGCTTTCTTCACCTCGGCGACGAGCGCGTAGCCGGTCTTCGCATCAAGCGCTGCGCGGAAGCCGCGAGGCTTCGACATGCGGGCGATGCCGGCGTCGATGTCGGCGAGCGAGGTCGTGGCCTTGCGGGCGGCGACTTCGGCGCGCTTGGTCTCGAGGATACGGTCGAGCATGGTCATGTCAGTAGGCGATCCAGCGGGCGAGCAGCGCGTCGGCGCTGCCGGTGTCGAGGGCGGCGGCGGCCTTGGCCGCGCCGTCGACAAGATTGGGGACGGTGCCGGCGACCATCAAGGCGGCGGCGGCGTTGAGCAGGACGGCGTCGCGGTAGGCGCCGGTCTCGCCTTTCAGCAGGCGGCGGAGTGCGTCGGCGTTGTGGTGTGCGTCGCCGCCGCGAATGTCGGTGATGGCGTGGCGGGTAAGGCCTGCGTCTTCGGGCGTGAGCTTGCCAGGGAGCGTAACGGTGCCGACCGAGGCGACGATGCTGGGGCCGGCGCCCGACAGTTCGTCGAGGCCTTCTTCGCCGGACACTACCAACGCGGCTTCGGTGCCGAGCTGTTCGAGGGCTTCGGCGTAGAGCGTGACGTAGTCGGGGCGGGCGATGCCGATGAGCTGGCGGGTGGTGCCGGCCGGGTTGGCGAGCGGGCCCATCAGGTTGAAGATTGTCCGTTTGCCGATGCGCTGGCGGATCGGGGTAATGCGCTTCATCGCCGGGTGGTGGTTGGCGGCGAACAGGAAGGCGATGCCGATCTCGTTGAGGCTTGCCTCCGCAGTGGCGCCAGCGCGGTCCATGTCGAGGCCCAGGACTTCCAGCGTGTCGGCGGCGCCGGCCTTGCTGGAGGCGGCGCGGTTGCCGTGCTTGGCGACGGGGACGCCGCACGCTGCGACGACGAGCGCGACGGCGGTCGAGACGTTCAAGGTGTGGTGGCCGTCGCCGCCGGTGCCGCAGACGTCGATCGCGCCGGCGGGGGCGTCGATCGGGATCATCCGGTTGCGGAGTGCGCGCGCGGCTTCGGCGATCTCGATGCTGGTTTCGCCGCGCGTCGCGAGATCGGTGAGGAAGGTGGCGATCGCGTCGTCGCTTGCGCGGGCGTCGAGGATGTCGGCGAATGCCTCGCGCGCTGATTCGCGGGAGAGGGGGGAGCTGGGGTCGGGCAGGAGCGTGGTGGTGGTCACATTCCCCTCCCGCTTGCGGGAGGGGTTAGGGGAGGGGCTACTTCCTTCGCAGACGTCGTAAATGCGGCGCGGCCCTCCCCCGACCCCTCCCGCAGGCGCGAGGGGAGTTGGTGGGGGATGTTCGCCATCTTCAGGAAGTTCGCGAGCATTTCGTGGCCGTGTTCGGTGGCGATGCTTTCCGGGTGGAACTGGACGCCGTGGATCGGCAGTGTCTTGTGGCGGAAGCCCATGACCGTGCCGTCCTGCGCGGTCGCGTTGACGACCAGCGTGTCGGGGACCGCGTTGACGATCAGCGAGTGGTAGCGGGTGGCAATGAACGGCGAGGGCAGCCCGGCGTAGAGCCCGGTATCGTCGTGGACGACGGGCGAGGTCTTGCCGTGCATCAGGCCGCCGCGCTCGACCTTGCCGCCGAAATGCTGGCCGATCGCCTGGTGGCCAAGGCACACGCCGAGCAGCGGCTTGCCGGCGTCCGCGCAGGCTGCGACGAGGTCGAGGCTTACGCCCGCCTCGGTCGGCGTGCAGGGGCCGGGGGAAATGAGGAACGCGTCCGCGCCCGACGACAGAGCCTGCCCGGCGGAGATCGCATCGTTGCGGACGACTTCGACCTCGGTACCCAGTTCCATCAGATAATGGACGAGGTTCCAGGTGAAGCTGTCGTAATTGTCGACGACGAGGATCATGGCGCCGCCATAGCCGATGCGGGGCGCGGTGCAACAGCGCTCGCCCGGGACGGTTCGGCGCTAATTGTCCTGGAGATTGCTCTGACACGGTCGCGAACGGCGATGGCGGTTCCTATATCGCCTGGGCAGGCGGCCATCATTCAGTGCGGAGCAATGCTGCATGACGGACGTTATTCGCTCAAAGGAGCCTGATCCATGTTTCGTACCGCCGTCCTCGCCGCACTGATCGCATTCCCCGCCATGGCGTACGCGCAGGAGGCGCAGGTCGACACGCCGCCGCAGCGCATTCGCAGCGTGACGCTGACCGGGGATCAGGCGTGCCCGAAGTCGACCGCCGGCGAAGTCGTGGTGTGTTCGACGCTTGACCAGCCGTATCGCATTCCGAAGCAGCTGCGCGACGACAAGCCGATCGCCGCGCAAAACCAGAGCTGGGTGAATCGGGCGGCGTCGATGGATCAGCTCGGGCGTGTTGCTGGCGGGTTGCCGGATACGTGCTCGGCGGTCGGGACCGGTGGCCAGTCGGGCTGCTTCCTCGCACGGAACAATGCCTATGCGCAGGAGCGTCGTGCTCCGGCTAGCGAGACCACGACCACGCCGTAAACAAAACATGTTAGGGCAAAAGATCTTGTTCTCCCGCGAAGGCGGGAGCCCAGTCTGGGTCCCCGCCTTCGCGGGGAAACAGTCTTTGTAACTCCGGATTACTGACCGAAGCCCGGCGCTTTAGCTCGGCTGACGGCTTCCCGTGCTGCCGCCAAGATCGCGCCGGCCTTGGCCTCGCATTCGCGTTGTTCGTATTCGGGGATACTGTCGGCGACGATGCCTGCGCCGGCCTGGACGTGGATCGTGCCGTCCTTCACCACTGCGGTTCGCAGCACGATGCACGAGTCCATCGATCCGTCGGGGGAGAAATAGCCGACGCCCCCTGCGTAGGCGCCGCGGCGTTCGGGTTCGAGTTCGGCAATGATCTGGCAGGCGCGGACTTTCGGCGCGCCGCTGACGGTGCCGGCGGGGAAGCCGGCGAACAGCGCGTCGAGCGCGTCCTTGTCGGGGGACAGCGTGCCGACGACGTTCGAGACGATGTGCATGACGTGGCTGTAGAACTCGACGCCGTAGCTGGCCGTCACCTTCACCGAGCCCGGTGCCGCGGCACGGCCGACGTCGTTGCGGCCGAGATCGAGCAGCATCAGATGCTCCGCGCGCTCCTTGGGGTCGGCGAGCAGGCTGATGCGGTTGGCCTCGTCCTCGGCGGCGGTCTTGCCGCGGGGGCGGGTGCCGGCGATCGGGCGGATCGTCACTTCGTCGTCGCGGACGCGGACGAGGATTTCCGGACTCGATCCGATCAGCGCGAAGCCGGGCAGGTCTAGGTGATAGAGGAACGGCGACGGGTTGATGCGGCGTAGCGAGCGATAGAGCTCGAACGGCGGCAGCGCGAATGGCGTGCTGAAGCGTTGGGCGAGCACGACCTGGAAGATGTCACCGGCGAGGATGTAGTCCTTTGCCGCGGCGACCATCTCGCCGTAGCGGCCTTCGGGGAGCGCTGGCGTGTAGGTGGGTTCGGCGACATTTGCGCGGATCGGTGCGGGGACGGGCGTGCTGGCGAGCTTGGCGGCGACCGCGTCGAGACGATCTTCGGCCTCGGTCACGATCGCGTCGGCATCGCGGGCGGGATCGGGCCAGGCGGGTGCGACGAGGTAGAGCGCGTCGGTCAGGCGGTCGAACACCAGGATGACGGTCGGGCGTACGAAGATCATGTCGGGCAGGCCGAGCGGATCGACCGGCGGCTGCGGCAAGGTCTCGACCAGGCCGATCGTCTCGTAGCCGAAATAGCCGACTAGGCACGCCAGCGCGCGAGGCAGTTCGGCGGGGACGTCCGCGCGACATTCGGCGACCAGCGCGCGCAACGCATCGAGCGTGGGCACCGGGCACGGCTCGAACGTCTCTCGATCGGTTGCCCAGTGGCGGTTGATCTCGGCGCTGTGGCCGTGAGCGCGGAACAGCAGGTCGGGGGCAAGGCCGATCAGGCTGTGGCGACCGCGGGTCTCGCCGCCCTCGACCGACTCGAGCAGGAAGTCGCCACGCCCAGGCTCGATGAGCTTCAGCGCGGCGGCGACCGGCGTTTCGGTATCGGCGACCTGACGACGCCAGACGAGCGCGGGACGCCCTTCGGCCAAGGCTTCGCGCGCGCTGGTCATGCGATCAGTTGCCCGAGCCGCCCTGGCCGAGCAGGTCGGCACGGACGCGCGCGAGCGCGGACGGGTTGGTCTTCACGCCGACATCCGCACGGACCGCCTTGGCGAACTGCTCGACATATTCGCGACCGACCGAGCGGGCGATGTTGCCGCGCGCTGCCTTGATCGCCGCGTCGTTGCCAGCCGCGTTGCCGCTCTGGACGTTGTCGAGCTTGATGACGAACCAGCCACTGTCGTCGGGCGCGGCCAGGGTCTTGGCGGTGTTCGGCGCCATGCTGAACATCAGCGCGAGCGCGGGCGGTGCACCGCGCGGATCGGCGGCGAGCTGCGCACGGGCGGCGGTCAGCGTGCGGGCGGGTGGCATCGGCAGCTTGGTCTGCGCCAGCGACTGCTGGATCGGCATGCCCTTGTTGATGCGCGCGAGCACTTCGCCAGCGACACGACGTGCCGCCTGGCGGGCACGGTCGGCGGTCACGTCCTTGAGCACTGCGGCGCGAACCTGTGCCAGCGGACGCGGGGCCGAATGGACGACGCGGCCGAGCGCGACGACGGCAAAACCGCCATCGGTGCCGACCTGGACGAGCTGCGGGCCGTCGCCATCGGCAGCCTGGAACGCCGCGGCGACGAGTGGCGTCAGCGCAGGGTCTGGCTTGCTCGCGGGATCGTCGGGGTTGAGGCCGCTGGCGATGAGCGCAGGCGTGGTGACGGCCGCGAGCTTCTGGTCGGCCATGACTTCGTCGAACGTCGCGTTCTTCGACAGGGAATCGTCGATCTTGTCGTGGATCGCCGAGAGCGCCTCGGCCGACTTCTGGATACCGAGCGCGGCAGCGATTTCGCCACGGACCTGATCGAGCGAACGCGCCGCGACCTTTTCGATCTTGTCGACCTTGGCGACGGTCCAGCCGAGCGGCGTGCGGACCGGGCCGATTACCGCACCGCTGGCGGCCGCGAAGACGGCATCGGCGACCTGCGCGGACGTCGTCCCGGCATAGGCGGCCTTCTCGACACCGGTCTGGGTCGAAGCTTCGAGCCCTGCACCGCGGGCGGCGTCGGCGAGGCTGGCGCCACCCTTCACCTTGGCGGCGATCGCGGCGGCACCGGCCTGGTCGGCGACGACGACCTGCGTGATGTCACGCTTCTCGGTCGCGGCGTAGCGTGCGCTGTCCTGCTGGTAGGTCTTGGCGATCTCGGCGTCGGTCGGGACGGCCTGTGCCTTGACGGCCTCGGGCGTGATCATCGCGTAGCGGACGACGCGGCGCTCGGGGACGGTATAGCGGGCGATGTTGCGCTGATAGAAGGTGTTGAGGTCCGCATCGCTCGGCGCGGGTCCGGCGGGGACGAGGGCGGCAGGAATGAAGCCGATCGTGCCGGTGCGCTTTTCGAGCAGAAGCGAGGCGTAGGGCAGCGCGAGCTGGCTGGCGACCTGGGTCGCGCCGTTCGAAGGCAGCGTCAGCTGCTGCGCGAAGGTATCACGCTCGATATCGCTGCGGATCTGCGCGTCGGTCAGCTTCCGCTGCGCGAGCACCTGGCGGTAGAGATTCTCGTCGAACTTGCCGGTCGGGCCCTGCAAGGCGGGGATGCTGGCGATCTGGCCATCGATCGCGCGCTTGCTGACGACCATGCCCTGCGCACGGCCGAACTGCTCTAGCGCCATGCTGGAGATGATCCGGTCGAGCGTGCCGTCGAAGCCGCCCTGGTTGACGAAGGTCGCCATGTCGAGCGTCGGCTGCTGCTGACGGAAGCCCTCCATCTCGGTCTGCGCCTGCGTCTTGAGCTGGTTCGCGGTGACGTCCGCCTTGCCGACCTTGGCGACGTCGCCGCCGGTGATTCCGGCGCCGCCGGTCATCGAGCTGAGCCCGGTGACGTCACCCGCCGCGAACGCGAGCGCGATCACGCCGAGTACCAGGAACGTGATGATCACGCCGACCTTCGAATGGGTAAGGCGGCGGAAGAAAGCGAGCATGGACAGCCGATCGACAGGGATGGGAACGCGGTTGCTTTACGGGGGCGAGGGCGGCTCTTCAAGTCGGGCGCGCAACGTTGCTTGGGGTTGTGTGGGGTTGTGCGGGGCGGGTGCGGCGCTATCGCTGGGCAAAACACGCGGGAGATGACGATGCGGCGTAAGCTTGTAGCCGGAAACTGGAAGATGAACGGGTCGCGCGCGGCGCTGGCCGAACTCGATACGATCGCTGCGGCAGCGGCTGCCGCGCCGGGCGTTGATGTCGCGGTGGCGGTGCCGTTCACGCTGATCGACGCGGCGTCGCAGCGCGTACCGGGGTTGGCGATCGGCGCTGAGGATGTGCACGAGGCGGATTCGGGCGCGCATACTGGGTGCGTGTCGGCGTCGATGGTCAAGGAAGTCGGCGCGCGCTTCACGATCGTCGGTCATTCCGAGCGTCGCGCGGACCAGCACGAGACCAGCCACGACGCCTGGGCGAAGGCGGCGGCGGCGCGGCGGCAGGGGCTGAACGTGATCCTGTGCTGCGGTGAGACCGAGGCGGAGCGCGACGCGGACCGTGCCGAGCGTGTCGTGCAGGCGCAGATCGAGAAGTCGGTCCCGGACAATGCGGATGGGAGCTGGTTCACGCTGGCGTACGAGCCGCGTTGGGCGATCGGGACGGGGCGAACGCCGACGTTGGACGAAATCGCGGCGATTCACGCGATCGCGCGCGCGAAGTTGCGGATGCTGATCGGTGATGCGGCGGCCGAGGTGCGGATCCTGTACGGCGGGTCGGTGACGGGGGCGAATGCAGCGTCGATTCTCGATACGCCGAACGTCGACGGGGCGCTGGTCGGTGGCGCGAGCCTGACCGCGGAAAAGTTCGTGCCGATCATCGAGGCTGCGGCGGGACTGTGACGGTCGGTCCGGTCGATCTTGATCCTGATCTGGACGTTTATGATCCGGATCTCTGATAGAGCGTGTTAAGTCTCGATAAACATGGCGGTCTTATGGTCCGTGACACGATTCGACGGTCAAGTTTCAGGCTGGGACTTTGAACGGACAACTTCGGTGCGAGGGTTGATATGGCCAGGTGGTTCCCCGGTTGCGTGAGTGCCTCGCTGATCGCGAGCGCGGTCCTGTGTCCGATCGCAGCGCGCGCCGAGACGCCGCGCGAGTTGCTGACGCAGGCCGGTTTCGTCGACCGCGATCGCAATGTCGCGCTGGCGCGGATCGACCGGGCGGCGGCGGCGGCGGGGCAGGCGCTGAGCCGTTCGCCGAACGACGCCGAAGCGGCGATCATGCAGGCGATGGCGAAGGGGTATCGCGCCAAGCTGCTCGGCAACCGAAGCGAGGCGATCGCCGCGCGGAAGCAATATGAGGCGCTGGTCGTCCGTTATCCGCGCAATGCCGAGGCGCAGGCTGCGCTGGGCGCGTGGCATGTCGGGGTGATCGCCAAGCTCGGGCGATTCGTCGGACGTGCGGTCGCGGGCGCGCAGAAGGCGACCGGGTTCGAGGCTCTGGATCGGTCGGTGGCGTTGGGTGGCAACCGCGCGATGTTCGCCGGGCTTGCCGGGTTGTTGCGGTTGGAGCTGGACCCGAACGATGCCCGGGGACGGGCGCTGGTCGAGACGGCTAGCAAGGCGCCGACGCCGACCGCTATCGACGGGTATGTGCGGAAAGCTGCGGTGGCGGTTCTGGTGCCGCTGCGCGCTGGCGATGCGAATGCGACGAAGGCTCTGGCGGACAAGTTGCTGCCGTTCGGGCAGTTTGCGACGAGTTGATAGCGGTTCTTGCGTCACGGTCGTCATTCCCGCGGAGGCGGGAACCCATACTGGCTGTGGTATCGGGTGATCACCGACACCTGAGATTATGGATCCCCGCCTGCGCGGGGATGACGGGGTGTTTGGCGTTCCCTTTATCTAGCGCGAGTACCGCCTAGCCAACATCGCGAACGCGGCGCGCAGGGCGTAAGCTTCGCCACCCTTCGGTCGTCCCGGCTTGGCCGACGGCCGCCACGCGAACACGTCGAGATGCGCCCAAGCGGCGGTCTTCGGCACGAACCGGCGCAGGAACAGCGCGGCGGTGATCGCGCCTGCAAAGCCGCCATCGGGGGCGTTGACCATGTCGGCGATGTCCGACTTGAGCATCTCGTCATAGCCGTTCCATAGCGGCAGGCGCCACATCTGGTCGTTCTGCTCCAGCCCGGCCGCGAGCAGGTCCGCCGCGAGCGCTTCGTCGTCGGTGAACATCGGCGGTAGGTCGGGACCGAGCGCGACACGCGCCGCGCCGGTCAGGGTGGCGAAGTCGAGGATCAGGTCGGGATCGCTCTCTCCGGCCTTGGTCAGCGCGTCGCCGAGGACAAGGCGACCTTCCGCGTCGGTGTTGGTGTTCTCGACCGTCAGGCCCTTGCGCGTCGCGAGGACGTCGCCGGGGCGGAAGGCGTTGCCGGCGATCGAGTTTTCGACCGCGGGGATCAGCAGGTGGAGGCGGACCGGGAGCTTGGCGGCCATCACCAGACTCGCCAGCGCCAAGGCATGTGCCGCGCCGCCCATGTCCTTCTTCATCAGCCGCATGCCGGCGGACGGCTTGATGTCGAGGCCGCCGGTGTCGAAGGTGACGCCCTTGCCGACCAGCGCGATGCGCGGGTGAGACGGGTCGCCCCATTCGAGTTCGATCAGCCGCGGCGCGCGGTCCTTGCTCGCGGCCTGGCCGACCGCGTGGATCATCGGGTAGCCGGTCGCGAGCGCATCGCCGCGCGTGGTGGTGACGGTCGCGCCGTGGCGTTTGGCGAGCGTCTCGGCAGCGGCCTCCAAGTCGGCGGGGCCCATGTCGGAGGCGCCGGTGTTGACGAGGTCGCGGACGAGCGCGGTGGCTTCGGTGAGGCGGACGGTCTCGTCGATATGCGCGGCGTCGGCGGTCAGGAGGACGCGGGGGCCGATCGGGTCGGGCTTCACGTACCGGGTGAACTGGTGCTGGGCGAGCATCCAGCCGAGCCCGGCCGCGCCGACCGGACCTTCCGCGAGACGGTAGGTGCCCTCGGGTAGCGACGCGCCGAGCGAGGCGATCCGCCACGGCGACGTCACCGCTTCGTTGCAGACCAGCAGCATCGACCAGTCGTCCGCGATCTCGCCGGGCAGCACCGCGCGGTCGCCGGGCTTACCGGTCAGCCGGTGTGCGGCGACGGTCGTGCGGATGCGCTGCGACTGCTTGGCGAGCCAGCCTTCATACGCGTCGGGGTGGACGACGTGGATCGTCCGGGCGGGCTGGCCGCGGTCGGGTTGGAGCATCGAAGCGAAGTCGGTCATTGTGCGGGCGCCACCAGGAGTTGTTCGTATCGGCCGTTCGCGCCGGGCTCGGCATAGGTGCTGAGCGAGAGCGTGCGGTCGGGATAGGTGATGCGGTAGGTGCGGTTGACGAAGCCGCCGCGCAAGCGGGTCTTGCCGGTTTGTGCGAATGCGGTGGGCTCGCCGAGTGCGCTCAGACTCGTCTTGTAGTCGGCGAGCGCCACCGGCTTGAAGTAATAGTTGGCGTCGTCGGTCAGACCTTTCCGGTCGAGCGTGCCGGTGCGCAGCTGGTCGTAGACAGCGCGAGCTCGGGCGAGCGCGGCGGTGTCTTCGGCATTGGCGGGTGCGATGGGCAGGACGATCTTGGCGACGCCGGCGGCGATGCGACCCGTTGCGTCGCTGAACCAGCTGTTGGTGAGGACGACGATCGCCGCCTTGTCGTCGGGGTAGACGGTGTTTTCGGACAGGAAGCCGACCGCTTCGCCGCTATGCTCGACATAGCGGCGGCCGTTCGCGCTGCCGGTGAAGACGCCGAGGCCGTAGCCGTTGTTCGATCCGTCGGCGAGTTTCACCGGCGTTTCCTGCGCGGCCCAGTCGTCGGCGGGGAGCGTGGTGCGGTTCAGCCGCGCGACGTCCCATTTGGCGAGGTCTTCGGCGCTCATCGAGAGTTCGCCGGCGGCGTAGAGCCAGCCGTCCGCGCTCGGGGTCTCGGGGCGGACCGGGCCTAGGGCGAAGCGGCCATAGCCTTGCGGGAACGCCTTGCCGATCGCCTTGTCCTGGTCGATCGCGCGGATGTCGAGTGGCTTGAAGATGCGTTGCTGGAGGAAGCTCAACAGCGGTTGTTTGGCGACTTTCTCGACGATCAGGCCGGCGACGACGTAGCCCGTGTTCGAATATTGCCACTGCGTGCCGGGCTGGAAATCGAGCGGCTTCTTGGCCCAACGATCGACGATCTGCTGCGGCGTGACGGGCTTGGCCATTGCCGCGAAACTATAGTCCTGCGGCCAGTAATCCTGGAGGCCCGAGGTGTGGCTGAGCAACTGGCGGATCGTGATGCGGTCGCCGCCGGTGATGCCGGGGATGTACTTGGCGACGGTGTCGTCGAGGCTGAGCTTGCCCTCGTCCTCGAGCAACAGGATCGCGGCGGCGGTGAACTGCTTCGAGATGGAGGCGATCTGGTAGGGGAGTTTGGGGTCGGCGGTGGCGATCGCCTCGGACGGCTTCCCGTAGGCCTTGGCGAACACGATCCGCCCGCCACGGACTATCGCGATCGAGGCGGACGGCACGCCGGTATCGCCCAGCGCGCTAGTGACCAGCGTATCGATCTGCGCGGTTTCGGTGGGGGTGAGCGACTGCGCGATGGCGGGGGCCGGGAGAAGCGCGGCGACGGCGAGGAGGCGGAGGATCATGCGCGCAACGAAGCAGAACCGGCGTGCGCGCGCAACGCCCACGATTTTTATTCCGTGGCGGTTGAAGGGGTTAGGCTAGGGCAGAAATGTTGACGGAACACGCCGTGTTACACGCACGTTTCATCGTCCGACCGGGAGCCTTTTCACGTCTTAGGGGACACAACCATGCTGTATACCATCGCCGTCATCCTGCTGATCCTCTGGCTGGCAGGCTTCGCCTTCCACGTCGCAGGCGGACTGATCCACATCCTGCTGGTGATCGCGGTCATCGTCGTTCTGGTGAAGCTGTTCACCGGCCGCAACGTCGTCTGACGGACTCGCGAACTTAGCCGTTCTCCCGCGGACGCGGGAGTCCAGGATCACCAACGGTATCGTTCGAGATTCCTGGGCCTCCGCTTTCGCGGGGGAACAGCTAACTAAGCGGGAACGCCATAGAGATCGTGGTCGTCGGCATCTTCGATCGTGACCGGGACGATGTCGCCGACCGTCAGGTGGCCGGCGTCGCGGAGGAAGACTTCGCCGTCGATCTCGGGTGCATCCGCCTGCGACCGCCCGGTGGCGCCCTCCTCGTCGACCGCGTCGATGATCACGTCGAGTGTACGCCCGATTTTTGCCTGCAACTTGGCCGCGGAGATTGCCGCGGTCTTTTCCATGATGCGGGCGTAGCGCTCTTCCTTGAGCTCTTCGGGTACGTGATCGGGGAGCAGGTTCGCTGCCGCCCCTTCGACCGGCTCGAAGCGGAACGCGCCGACGCGGTCGAGTTGCGCCTCGTCGAGCCAATCGAGCAGATACTGGAAATCTTCCTCGGTCTCGCCGGGGAAACCGACGACGAAGGTCGAGCGGATCGTGATGTCGGGCGCGATCGTGCGCCAGTTATGGATCCGCTGGAGCACCTTCGCATCGTTGCCGGGGCGCTTCATCCGGCGCAGCACCGACGGCGCGGCATGCTGGAACGGGATGTCGAGATACGGCAGTACGAGGCCTTCCGCCATCAGCGGGATGACGTGGTCGACGTGCGGATACGGATAGACGTAGTGGAGGCGGACCCAAGGCGCGATCTTGCCGAGTTCGCGCGACAGGTCGGTCATGTGCGCGCGGACTTCGCGGGCTTCGTTGCGGGACATCGGGCCGCCGGTCTTGACCGGCCAGCTGGCGTGGCGCAGGTCCACGCCGTAGGCCGACGTGTCCTGGCTGATGACCAGCAGTTCCTTGGTGCCGGCTTCGACGAGCTTCTCCGCCTCTCGGAGGATCGCGTCGGGGCGGCGGCTGACGAGATCGCCGCGCAAGCTTGGGATGATGCAGAACGAGCAGCGGTGGTTGCAGCCCTCCGAGATCTTCAGATAGCTGTAGTGGCGCGGGGTCAGCTTCAGGCCGGCGTCGGGGATCAGGTTTAGGAAGGCGGACGGCGGCATCGGTGCTGCCTCGTGCACGGCGCCGACGACTTGCTCGTATTCGTGCGCGCCGGTGATCGCGAGGACCTGCGGAAAGCGCGCGCGGATCGCGTCGGCTTCCTTGCCCATGCAGCCGGTGACGATGACGCGGCCGTTCTCGGCGATGGCTTCGCCGATCGCCTCGAGGCTTTCTTCCTTGGCGGAATCGAGGAAGCCGCAGGTGTTGACGAGGACGATGTCGGCGCCGCCATAATCGGGCGACATCTGGTAGCCGTCACCGCGGAGCTGGGTAAGAATCCGTTCGCTGTCGACGAGGTTCTTCGGACAGCCGAGCGAGACCATGCCGATCTTCGGCGGGGAGGGGAGTGTTGTTGCCATGAAGCCAGCGCACATAGGCGCAAAGTTCGGTTTTTTCTAGGCGGGGGGAATCTCATCCTGCATGGGTGGGCGGATTGCGCGGGAAGGAACCGATATGCTGGCGATTGGACTGATGTCGGGGACGTCGCTCGACGGGATCGATGCGGCGTTGATCGAGACCGACGGCGAGGCGTTCGTGCGGCCGATCGCGTTTCGCGGCGAGCCCTATTCGGATGCGGCGCGGGCACAGTTGGCGGAAGCCACGCGGATGGCGCTGACGTTCGACAAGCCGCGGGCGAGTCCACCGGTGGTCGCCGCGGGTGAGCTGATCACGCGCGCGCATGTGTTTGCGGTGCACAAGTTGCTGGCGGATGCGGGGGTTGCGGCGGCGGAGGTCGATGTGATCGGGTTTCACGGGCAGACGATCGCGCATCGGCCGGATCGGCGCTGGACGTGGCAGATCGGCGATGGGGCGGCGGTCGCGCGGGCTACCGGGATCACGACGGTGTCGGATTTTCGCTCGGCGGATGTGGCGGCGGGCGGTCAGGGTGCGCCGTTGCTGCCGGTGTATCATGCGGCGCTGGCGGCGGGGCTCGAGGGGCCGGTCGCGGTACTGAACCTTGGCGGGGTGGGGAACATCACCTTCATTCCCGGCGGGCGGGACATGCACGATTCGCGCGAGATGTCGCCGGAGCGGGCGCAGATGACGGACCGCGATGGGCTGGTGGCGTTCGATACCGGGCCGGCGAATGGGTTGATCGATAGCTGGGTCGAGGCGGAGACTGGTGCCCGGTATGATGCCGGCGGGGCGTTGGCGTCGTCTGGGCGCGTGGACGAGACGGTGCTGACGGCGATGCTCGATCACCCGTTTTTCGATGCGCCTCCGCCGAAGTCTTTGGACCGCAATGATTTTACGATCCAGCCGGCGCGGGGGTTGTCGGCGGCGGATGGGGCGGCGACGTTGACGGCGTTTACCGCGGCGACCGTGGCGGAGGCTTTGCGGCATTTGCCGGCTCGGCCGGTTCGATTGCTTGTAGCGGGTGGTGGTCGGCATAATCCGACGATGCTGGCGATGATCGCCGCGCGGACCGGGTTGGTGGTGGAGCCTACCGATGTGCTCGGGTGGAACGGCGATGCGCTCGAGGCCGAGGGGTTCGCGTATATGGCGGTGCGGACGTTGAAGGGGCTGGCGATTAGCTTTCCGGGGACGACTGGGGTTCCGGTGGCGATGGCTGGTGGGGTTGTGGATCGGGTTTGAAGGGGGAGGCTTATGCTTGTCCCTTGTGACCAGTAAGTATGTTCTCCCGCCTTCGCGGGAGAACAAGGAAGTGCAAGCCCGTCCGGTGTTGGATCTCCACCCCGGCGGAGGCCGGGGCCCAGTTGGGGACGTTGCTAACTGAGGCTGCGCCCTACCGCTGCGACCTTTCCAACTGGGCCCCGGCCTTCGCCGGGGTGGTGCAGGGTGGGGTGGGCGGCGGCCTCGTACTCTCGTGTTAATGTATCAGTGCGGTTTCTTCGCCTTTGCCGGCTTCTTCGGCTCCGGCTTCTTTGGCGGCGCCTTCTTCTCCGCCGCGTCCTTCGCGCGCAACGCAGGCGCCGCGATCGCCGCTGCGATCCCTGCGATCACCGTCGCGCCGACCGCGATCGCGGTCTTCGGGTGCGACTTCACCGCATCTGTGGCCGTCGCGAGGCCGGCCTTGGCTGCGTCGGTCGCGTCCTCGACCCAGTCGCTGGTCGTCGCGGTCTTCTTCGCGTCGGGCTTCGGCTTGTGGTCGTCGTCGTGATGGACTTTGGCGTGCGGCATGGCGGAGTTGGGGATCGACGACATAGGGCTTGTCCTTCGGTAAGGGATGATGCCCGATAAACCGATCGCGTCCGTGACGGTTCCGTTACGGTCAGCCGCTCACCGCGCCAAACTCACCGTTTCCGCGTCAGCTCGCGCATCGCATCGTCGAGCCCGGCGAGGCTCAGCGGGTACATCCGGTCGGTCATCAGCTCGCGGATGATCCGCACCGACTGCGAATAGCCCCACTGCGCCTCGGGCACCGGGTTGAGCCACGCCGCCGCCGGATAGGTATTCGTCAGCCGCTGCATCCACACCGCGCCCGGCTCCTCGTTGAAATGCTCGACCGAGCCGCCGGGGTGCGTGATCTCGTACGGGCTCATCGACGCGTCGCCGACGAAAATCAGCTTGTAGTCGTGGCCGTATTTGTGGAGCAGATCCCACATCGGCGTGCGCTCGGCAAAGCGCCGCGTATTGTCCTTCCACACGCCTTCATAAGGGCAGTTGTGGAAGTAGAAGAATTCGAGGTTCTTGAACTCGGTGGTCGCGGCCGAGAACAGCTCCTCGCAGAGCTTGACGAACGGGTCCATCGAGCCGCCGACGTCGAGGAACAGCAGCAGTTTCACCGCATTGCGGCGCTCGGCGCGCATGACGATGTCGAGATAGCCTTGTCGCGCGGTGCCGGCGATCGTGCCGTCGATGTCGAGTTCGTCGGCGGCGCCGTCGCGGGCGAAGCGGCGCAGGCGGCGGAGTGCCACCTTGATGTTGCGGGTGCCGAGTTCCTTGGTGTTGTCGAGGTTGCGGAACTCGCGCTGGTCCCAGACTTTCAGCGCGCGCTTGTGCGTGCTTTCGCCGCCGATGCGGACGCCTTCGGGATTGTAGCCGCCGTTGCCATACGGGCTTGTGCCGCCGGTGCCGACCCATTTGTTGCCGCCCTGGTGGCGTTCCTTTTGCTCCTCGAGGCGCTTCTTGAGCGTCTCCATGATCTCGTCCCACGAGCCGAGCGACTTGATCGCCGCCATTTCTTCGGGGGTCAGGAATTTCTCGGCGACTGCCTTCAGCCAGTCCTCGGGGACTTCGCCGGCGGGGGTGCCGTAGCTGGTGGCGAGGCCGCGGAAGACCTTGGCGAAGACCTGGTCGAACTTGTCGAGCAGCCCCTCGTCCTTCACGTACACCGCGCGGGAGAGGTAGTAGAAATCCTCGGGCGTCCGCTCGATCACCTCGGCGTCGAGCGCCTCCAGCAGGATGAGGTGCTCCTTGAGGCTGGCAGGGATGCCG
>Ga0247809_1000312_pt1 | contig 24174 bp, 19 predicted proteins | sample UWRJL104311B1_FD_180951 | JGI IMG/M metagenome (GOLD analysis project Ga0247809, IMG submission 180951) | Plant litter microbial communities from Arlington Agricultural Research Station in Wisconsin, United States - UWRJ-L104-311B-1 | ecosystem: Environmental > Terrestrial > Plant litter >...
ATGCAATTTCTAGCCTCACCTGTTTCGATGACATTACATGTAACGGGTAATCAGCGCACTGCATTTCTTCTGCAATTTTTTGGTCTACTACTCCGAGTAGGAACAGTTATGGGTGCTTACTACATAACGAGAACTAACATTGCTGAAGCTTATTCAATATCCGGCTTCATTTTTTATGCAGTCTATTTTTACGTAGTATTATCGCTATCTGCAATCAAAATACTAGACCTTTGGAAAGCACTATCACGTAGCTACTTACCAATTTTGTTTTGGCTGACCAGCGCAATAGTCACATCCTTCATAATTGATATAATATTTTACTGAGTAAAACAAAGATGACTCATCCACATCAAAATGCAACAAACCCAAGAATTTGCACCCAACCACGAACCAAACCAAACCAAACCAAAACTAAACTAAACTAAAACCACCGACAAAATCAGTTGCGAGCGATGCACAGCAAAACTTATAGTCTAAACCTTTAGTTCAGCCAAACCAAAAGCGACACAACACGACAATTACATTTTTATATCAAAAAATTAAAACAAAACAGCCTGGTATTGAACTACCGCAGATGTTGAAATTGAAATTATTTGTAACTACCTTAAAAATCGCCGCATGACAGCTTTCACCGCACACCACGAATCAAATTTGGAGTTTAAAATTGAATATCAATCGCGAATTAAAAAGCTCTAATATTAAAATAAAATACCTGGCTCGCTGGAATGAAAGCGCCTCTATTGGCGTTATCAATAAAATCAAAAATACAACGTCCGCGTTGTCATCGAATGGATATCAAGCGGAGCATAACATAATACATAAAGATGGAATTCTTGGTCACTTGCTACTACCATTAAAGATTATTCAATGTCGAGCTGACTTACTGATAGTTAGAGCCACAGCATTCTCTATGCTTCTTTGCTTCATTCCATTATTAATACAAAGACTCAGCGGAAAAAAAATAGTCATTGACGTACCAACACCTTTGGTCTCCGTATTAGAAGAAATTGATGGAAGCTCAAAAAACAAATTTAAAAAAATTGTTTTACGGACACTTATAAAAATCAACTACCCCTTGGCCCTGTATGTCGCCCATCGAGTTATTCAGTATAGTGAAGAGTCACCTCGATTTTTATTTGGTATTAAAAGAAAAACCTTCATGGGCGCCAATGGGATTGATGTATCATCTATCAAATTAAGAAACAAAAAAACCATACAATCAGATACATTAACACTTATTGGTGTCGCCGCACTTGAAAAATGGCATGGATATGATCGTGTAATTCAGGGAATAAGCAATTACTACAAAAATAATAGCTCAAAACAAAAAATCGACATCAACTTTATTATTGTTGGCAGTGGTAGCATAGATCAATATTTGAAAACAATGGCCCACGACTTGGAAGTTTCCCAGTACATCCATTTCAAAGGTACAATGAGCGGTCAGGCATTAACCGACATTTTCGATCAAGCAGATGTAGCGGTTGCTTCTTTAGGTGTACATCGCAAAGGATTGAGAATAGCGTCCGATCTCAAAAGCAGAGAATACTTATCTCGTGGATTTCCGGTATTAGTTTCAGCTGAAGATCCAGATATACCACATACCCTTGAGTTTATTTACAACTCTCCTGCTGATGACTCCGCAACCGACATCGAAAATCTTCTGATTTGGCATAAATCGTACATCAGCATGAGTAACGAACCAGAAACACTTAGGGCTTTTGCCCTAGAACATTTAGATTATAAATCGAAATCTATGATGTACACTGAAGTTTTAACTAGCAATTAAAATATTGAAACACATCGCCAACTTATCTAATCATTAAAAAAGCCACCCAACCTCCTATTAACCAAACTGGCAATATTCATACATCGGCAAGCCAGTATTAAGCACAGCAGTCAGACATGCTAAAATATTTATACTCATCTACCTTTCTTATAAACTATGTATTTTTCTTAGTGCCATTTCATTTATGGCTTAGCCTAAATGGCTATGCACCTCTTATATACCTATCATTTATCACCCTCACAGGTGTTGCAATTACTATTGCCGCTATTTTTTTATCCCCATACAGAAAAAGCCTCACACTTACAAAGAAAACACTTAAATACCTAATACCATTTTTTATTTTTACTACATACATGCTACTAGTGCAGATCACGAATTTTTCTTTGGGCGACAAAATTGACAGATATGGGCGCGGGCTTTTTCAATATAATCTAGGCGCTTTAGCGAACAACATCGCATGGTTCATTATTGGCATGCTTGTAATGACTTACATTTTTAGAACCTTAAAACATCGAGCCCCTTTTTTTACTTGGCTAGCGATCACTTTGTTTTATATATCAGTATTAGACTTCAAAACACTAACCATAGATTTCTCATCAACAATTGACGACAAAAGAAGCATATATTTAATATTTGCTGACTTATATGCTGTTATCTCAATAATTACAATTTCAACACAAAAGAAACACAGCCTTTTTCTCGGAACTTTTCTAATATCCTTCCTGACTTTATACCTCCTAAATTCTCGAGCCTCTATGGTTCTATTTGGAGTTTCGTTTATTTTACCATTATTAATAAGAAGCTCTTTTCGCTGGAAAGTCGCGCTTATCATTGCTGCCACAACCGCGGGGTTCCTCTTACTTCTAGCATCTCAAGCCAACGACACTGAAGGTTCTCGTATGTTGGCTTTTTTCAGCACGGACTACACGAACGATGGTTCGTATATTGGGCGAATGATTCAATTCGACGCAGGCTTATCCCATATTTCCGCAAACCCAGTCATGGGCGGCTACAATTCTATACATAGAGATTTCGGCAATCATGGTGCGTATATGCACAACATACTTTCTTTCTGGCAGGTATACGGAATAATTGCATTTATTTTCGCCATCACCCTCTTTCTCCTCACGCCTTTAAAATTATCTATAAACAACATGCTAAAAAAGAGTTTACCTGATCACCCTCCGCAGCTTAGAGCAATCATTCTACTGTCCACTTATATTGTTTTACAAATAGCATTTTCTCGATCTTATACTTGGAGTTACCCTTGGTTTTTGTTTGGCATGATTGCAGTTTATAATATGAATCTAAAAAACCCAAACAGAAATCGCTCGATCTTAGCAACCCCACTGTCCTACAAGCCACCTAAATGAAATTAAGATTGGCGTTTATTCTGCTATTGCACTAGCTTTAGCTTTTCTCTCCCCGCAAGGCGCACTGATAGAATGTAATTTATGATTCCGGGCGCCCATATCCATTTACCTATGAAGTGGCTGACTTGCTAATTAATTTAATACAGCGCCAGAATACAAACACTGAAGGTGCGAAGTTATTTACCTTCCTCAATCATTACTCATACTCCTTGGCGAGGAAAGACCCTGAACTCTTCCATGAATTTCATGAAATTCACTGCGACGGTATAGTTCTATGCCTCTTCTTACGCATAATAGGCATTTATAAAAAACGCATAAGCTTCGATATGACCTCCCTTGCCCCACAAGTATTTAGCCGAGCGCTGCTGGAGAACAAGAATATTTATTTCATAGGTGGCGAACCTGGCATCGCAGACGAGGCTGTAGCTAAATTTATCGAAGAGTATCCTCAGTTACAGGTTGCTGGCATAAGACATGGCTTTTTTTCTTCATCTTTAGAAAGGGAGCGCCAACTAAAAAAAATTGCCTTGAAAAATCCAGATTTTTTAATTGCCAGCATGGGCACTCCTTACCAAGAACAATTTCTTATTGATCTAAGAAAAGCAGGGTGGAACGGCTACGGCTATACAAGTGGCGGATTCTTTCATCAAACAGCCAAAGCGGGACTTAGTTACTATCCTGCCTGGATTGACAAACTAAACTTGCGCTGGGCCTTCAGAATTAAAGATGAGCCAAAACTATACAAACGATACACCTTGGATTTCGTAAAATTTATATTCTTATTCACTTACGACGCCTTCTTATTCAAAATAAAAAGTAGATACTGACTTTTGATTGAAAAACATACCAGTCCGACTGGTCTCGACTATGCTGGCTCTCTCACCACCTTTACTTTATTTAATATTAGTTTGTTTATTAGTAGAGCCCTCAACCACTGAGGCTTGCATTAGACCTTTCGGGGATGTCGCCGGACAATTTCTATCATCCTCTACCTATAGCGAAGAATTTAATGGCGGGCTTATAAGCATGTTTTCGATAAGTAAGTAGTCGATATTGGTGCTGCGCACTAGCCCCACCTCTCACGATTATTTTTTACTACAGATTGGCGTAGTTAGCCATGGTTCATATTTTTTGTTGAGCCCCAATAAAGAGACCACATCAAAAGCCACCAAAAAAGTCAAACAGTCACGTCGCCGCGTTAATCAGACCTTATTAACTGCTGATCCTATCGGTTGTGTGTCACTTTTGGCCTTAAGATGTGCTCGTAAGAAAAGTAAAGCGAACATAACATCGACGCGCAAAATCTAATCAATAAAATTTAGCGACCTTAGTTATCCTCCCTAGCGCTCTCGGCCCTCGTAAATTCAAATTCGATTACTCCCCTCTTACTTTTCATTTGAAAGGACCCATTCCTTTGGTTAGAAAAATTTTGGTGACGGGCGGGGCCGGTTACATCGGTTCGCACACAACACTCTCTTTGCTTGAAGCGGGATATAACGTCATAGCGCTGGATAACCTCTGTAATAGTTCGGTGGAGTCGATTGATCGAGTGGGGAGGATTTGTGATAAGTTCCCCGAATTTATTAAGGGGGATATTCGCGACCGTGCGTTGCTAGATGAACTGTTCGCTTCTCAGAAGATCAGCGCAGTATTACATTTCGCCGGTTTGAAATCTGTGGGTGAAAGTGTCCGCGAACCACTCGATTACTATGAAAACAATGTCGCAGGCAGTGTCACCCTGTGTCAGGCAATGGCCCACGCCGGAGTTTTCAATTTGGTGTTCAGTTCTTCCGCCACGGTGTATGGAGAGCCGACTCAGATGCCAATACGCGAGGACTTCCCCACTGGCGTGCCGACCAATCCCTATGGTCGCTCCAAGCTGATGGTCGAGGAACTGTTGCAGGATCTGGTGAAATCGGACCCGCGGTGGAGTATTGCCCTGCTCCGGTACTTTAACCCGGTGGGCGCGCACCAAAGCGGGCTGATTGGCGAAGACCCCAATGGCCTGCCTAATAACCTCCTGCCCTATGTCAGCAAGGTGGCCATTGGCACGCTCGAGCAATTATCGGTGTTCGGTGCCGATTACCCGACGCTGGATGGAACCGGGGTGCGCGACTACATCCACGTACAGGATCTGGCCGACGGGCATTTGAGTGCGCTGCTGTCAGTCCTCCAAAAAACCGGAGTGAACATCTGGAACCTGGGCACCGGTATCGGTTACAGCGTGCTTGAAATGATTCGGGCATTCGAGGAGGCCAGTGGTCGGGCCGTGCCTTACAAATTTGTTGAGCGTCGCCCCGGAGATATTGCCGAGTGCTGGGCCGACCCCACAAAAGCCGCCAATGAATTGAACTGGAAGGCCAAGCGTGGCTTGCCGGAGATGATGGCCGATACCTGGCGTTGGCAGACAAGTAATCCGCAAGGTTATGGCCGATAATTCTATCGATCTCTCCCGGGGTGAAAGCTCAGGCAGTCGCGGTAGGAATGGCAGTCACCTGCCCCCGCACAGATCCGTACGTGCGGAATTACCGCACACGGCTCCTGCCTTGGATTTTGACGCCGAAGCGGGTTATGGGATAAGGATGCATCTCTAACTCACGCTGATAGGGGATGTAGTCTTGCCAGAGCAGTCATGCGTTCCCAATTCAGACGATGTCGCTGATTCCGCCGTTTAAGAGCATGCCTCCATGCACTGATAATTTCACGGAGAAAAGCAACCTGACGTTACACCCCGAGAAAACACGCCTTCTGCGCTTAGGTTGGTACGCGGCTGAAGACCGCAGGAACCCGACGCCAAAGTCGAAAAGGTGCACCTCTACCCCAAACCTGTCGACTTTCGAAAATCCATCGACGATCTGGCCGCCTTGGTCGAGTTGGATATCAAAGTCGCCGTATTCGACCCCGTGCTTTTCGTACTTCTGAATCGCCACCGTAACCGAGTAAAGATCCTCTATTGCGAGCGCAACGGCTTCTGTCTTTGGCTTATGCGCCTAGAGTGCCATAGTATTGAGCGTCCAGGAGCTGAAACTGGCTGCTCGACGGTTTTGATCTCTGGTGCAACCATCCGCATCAGGTTTTAACTCCAAAATTTGTAGACTGACAGGTATGATCCAAGGCATGCCACCTACTGCCCGATGACCTTCCTGATGACCCGTTTCTGCTGAAGCAAATGCTATTTCAGATGTTGGCGGAGCGTCAGGTGGACAGTACGCGATTCATAAACCCACCTGCGTCAGGATGGGGTAGTGGTTTACCGTGGCATCTCTGGCAAGCAGTTCCACGGCAGCAAAGCTTCGTAGTCCGCAACTGACTGCGCATGCAGGAATAGCTCAAGTACGTAGCGCTGCTAAGTACAGGGCTCTTGGCAGTTGACCTTGGCGATCTCGACCAAGCTGTAGATCTGGGCGGTGATGAAACCTATGCCAAAAATAATCAGGTCATTGCCCGAAACTTAATCGTCTTTGAACAACTGATGCCACTTAAAATTTGGCAGAACTCAACAACTATAATCGCAATATAGTTTCCCATACCCGCGAAAACCTTAAACTCTCACACACCACAACAAAATTTTTTTGTAATTTAGCCATTCATCACTACCACACCAAAAAAATCCAACCAACATACAAACGCCGACAATTCCTAACATTCACAAAGGCATTAAAAATTTGTGGGAGATACCTGTCTATATTCATATCTTTCTTGCAACATCGACACTTTGTGCAATACCCTGATCTCAACAACCCTAAGGGACAACTCCTTCAAGGAACACAAAGATGAAAAAGCTAATGGCCTTGGCCCTCTTTACCTCCATCAGCCTGCCTTTGATGGCTGCTGAAACCGCCCCAGCAAACGCTCCTGTTTCAGCCGCTAAAGCGCCTGGCGCGGCCTCGAACCTGTCCCTGTCGACCCCTATCGCAGGTGGCGTAACAGTTGGCGCTGGCCTGGCCGTTGGCGCAGCTGTTGTCGCTGCGGGCGTTGCTGCTTCTAACAGCGGTAGCAGTGGTGGTAATGACAGTACCCCTGGCGCTGGCGGCTCTACCGGCACCACTGGCACTACCGGCACTACCGGCACCACCCAGTAACAGTTCCCCCGCTTAAATTCGATACGCTAACCTCCCAGCCCTGCTGGGAGGTTTTGTTTTGCCTATTCCCTTCGAGCAATTTCGACAATGAATCGCGCGCTTCCCTTGGTCATGCTGCTTGGGCTGACCCTGCAAGGCTGTATTTTCTCCCCCGGTCAGCACATGGACACGGGTAATCTGGTCCGCGAAGGTTCACCCGAAAGCAGCCGGATCGAACTAGTACCGATTACACCGAAACTGGTGGCCATCGAAGCAGCTGCTGACCATTCGAACGTGGTCGCCCCAGAACTCATGAGCTACCTCCCCGCTGAGTATCGGATTGGTGCCGGCGACTTGGTTTACATCACTGTCTGGGACCACCCGGAACTGACCGCACCCTCCGGCCCGCAGCAACAGATTGAGGCCAACGGTCGTCTGGTTCGCCCCGATGGCTCGCTCTTCTATCCGTACGTTGGAACGATTGAAGCCTCTGGGAAAACCATCGAGGAACTTCGCGCAATTATTGCTTCGCGTCTGGCCAAGGTCGTTGCTGAGCCCCAGGTTGACGTGAGTATCCTGCGCTTCGTCAGCCAGAAGGTTGTTCTCTCTGGCGCGTTTGGCAAAACCGGCCCGCTGCCTATCACCAATACCCCCCTGAGCCTGCTGGATGCCGTAGGCCAAGGTTCGGTGCAGGTCGGCACTGCCGACATTTCCGGCCTGGTGCTCAAGCGTAACGGTCGTGAGTACGTCATCGATCTCGATGCGCTCAACCGCAAAGACTCGAACCTGCACAATCTTTACCTGAAAGACGGTGACCAACTGCACCTGCCGTACAACGACCAGAAGAAGGTCTATGTGCTGGGTGAGGTTGTCGCGACGCGCGCCCTTATCTTCAAAGGCAGCAACATGAACCTCACCGATGCCCTTGGCACTGTGGGCGGTTTACGCCAGGAAACGTCTAGCGGTAAAGAGGTTTATGTGATCCGTGGTGTAGAGAATCTGGCGGCTGAACCGGTCAAGGTATTCCAGATTGACCTGAAGTCGCCTTCTGCGTTTGCGCTAGCCCAACACTTCAAGCTGCGTCCGCAGGATGTGGTCTACGTCGGTCCGGCCGATGTTACTCGCTGGAACCGCTTCATCAGTCAGGTATTCCCTACGGCGAACCTGCTGAGTGTGGGTGCCGGTATTCAAGACGACTTGGGTAGCACCAACTAAGAATTGGAATATTTGTGAAATTTCTGCGACTGGCCACCCTATCGGTGGCCTCCTTGCTGGTGAGCGCCTGCACTCCGTTGTCGACCGCCGCCGTAGACACGCTGAAAGTCGCGTTCCAAAGGCCTGAGCCCTTGAACCTGACTCGCCAGCAAGTCGATGCAACGCCTTACTACCAGATCACCATCGCGGCACCTACGGGTGAAGCGGTGATGGCGCTAGTGCGTCTGCAGGACGGTGTCGGTTTCTGGATGGCTTCAACCCGCCAGATCCTGATGCTGGAAGATGGCTTGGCCATTCGCAGTGTCGGTTTCAACGACAATCTTGACGGCACTCGCTTTGACGGCGCGTCGCCATTCAAGACTGGCCTGCATCGTATTCCCGATGGTCTGCAGTCTCGGCGTCAGGTCGACTTCATCTCTGGTTACCGGATGGGCGTGATCGTTACCAGCCGCTTCAACAAGAAAGGCCTGGAAACCGTGCAGATCCTCGACCGCAACGTCGAGTTGTTGCGCGTGGACGAAGACTTCACGATGGAAGGCTTGGGCTTTAGCGCGCAGAACCGCTATTGGGTCGACCCCATCGACGGTTTCATCATGGCCAGCGAGCAGCACCTCACCCCCGAATTGCCCCTACGCATTGTTCAAGTGCGCCCGAATAAGCCGGTAGTGCAATGATTTTTCGTTCTTCCTGGCTGCTTTGCTGCAGCCTGCTCATGACGTTTGCTGTAAATGCCGAATCGCTGGTGAAAGTGCAGGGAGATGCCGCTAAACCCGGGCGTTACACCTTCGAGCAAGGTTATCGCCTGCATGACGTGTTGCTGCCGGCCCAGGTGAACCCAAAGGCGTATCTGCTGGGTGCCGCCTGGTTGCATGTGCCGCTGCGTAACGCGCAGGAGCGCCTCAAAGTGGGCGTGCTTTTCGATCTGGAAACTGTGCGCAGCAACGCCGTACAAGATAACCAGACCGGGTTGGCAGCGCTGGCAGCGCGCCTCATTGACAAGGTGCAGGCCATGCCAGTGACCGGGCGCAGGGTTGCCCAACTTGACCCGGTGCGGGTTGAACTTAACCGTCGGGACAATCCCTACCTGAGCAACGGTGATGTGCTGCTTTACCCTGCCCGCCCGACCACCGTGCGGGTTGTGGGCGCAGTGCTGGGCGAATGCGAATTAGCGCACCAACCCTTGCAGTCGGCCATCAGCTATTTGAAGAGCTGCCCACGTGACCCGGATGCCGACGCCGACCTGCTCTTCGTGGTTCAACCTGATGGCCGCGTTTTCCAGGAGGGGGTGGCGCTGTGGAACGAAACTCAATCCGTACCTCCCGCGCCGGGAGCGCGTATTTATGTGCCCGTGCGCAGCAGTGCCAAGGGCGATCCCACACCGGACCTGAATACTGAACTGGCTGCTTTCATCGCCACCCAGCCCCTGCTGGAGGTGAAGCCATGAAGTATCACTTGATCCCTTGCTTGTTGCTCGGTTGCAGCACTTGGGCGGTGGCCGAGCCCCGCTACACACAGAGTGACTTCGGTGGCGTGGGTCTGTTGCAAACGCCTAGCGCGCGCATGATGCCCGCTGGCGAGCTGTCGGTGACCGCCAGCCGTACCGATCCCTACAGTCGTTACAGTGTGTCCTTCCAGCCGTTCGATTGGCTGGAGGGTACGTTCCGTTACACCTCGATCAGCAACCGCGATTATGGTCCCGAGTCGTTAAGCGGCGACCAGAGCTATAAGGACAAGGCGATCGACGCCAAGGTGCGCCTGCTCGAAGAAAGCCACTGGATACCCCAGGTAGCATTGGGTGCACGAGACATCGGTGGTACTGGCCTGTTTTCCAGTGAGTATTTTGTTGGCAACAAACGTTTGGCCAACTTCGATCTAAGCCTCGGTCTGGCTTGGGGCTATATCGGCAATCGTGGCGATATCAGCAACCCCTTGGGCCTGGTGGATGACAAATTTGATGACCGTCCGACCCCGACCAGTGATGTATCAAACGCGGGTAACTTCAATGGCAACCACTTCTTCCGCGGCTCGCCCTCCTTCTTCGGCGGCGTAAACTACCAGACGCCCTGGGCTCCGCTGTCTGTGAAGCTGGAGTACGAAGGCAACGACTACCAGCACGAGCCCCAGAACAACAACCAGGTCCAGGACTCCCCGATCAACCTCGGCTTCGTCTTCAAAGCCGGCGATTCGGTCGACCTGAGTGCCGCCTGGGAACGCGGCAACACCGCCATGTTCGGCATCACCCTGCACACCAACTTCGCAACGCGCAAGGCACCCGTCAAGAGCTTCGACCCGAAGCCCGAAGCCGTGCCGGAATTCAAACCGACAGTCGCTCCCGAAGATGTGCAATGGGCCGGTGTAGCCGACCGTTTGCGCAACAACGCGGGCTATCGGGTGCAGCGCATCACCCAGCGCGATTCAGAACTGGTCGTCTATGGCGAGCAGGACCGCTATTTCTATACGCCTAAGGCGGTAGGCCGGGCCTCGCGCATTCTGGACAACAGCGTCGACGACAAGATCGACTGGTTCACCGTGGTCGACACGCGCTACAGCCTGCCGATCGAGGAAGTCAGCCTGCCACGGGATACCTTCCGTGAAGTGGTCCAGGAGGACCGCCCGCTGGAAGACCTGCGCCGGGTCACCGAGATGACCGTGCCGCTGCCGCGTCAGGAAAAGACCCTGTACGAACGCAAGCTCAATCCGCTCACTTATGGCCTGGGCCTGGGTTACAAGCAGAACATGGGCGGCCCCGACGGGTTCCTGCTGTACCAGTTCAGTGCAGACCTGACCGCCGAGTACCGATTCCAGCCTGACTTGTGGTGGAGCGGTACCCTGAGCGCAAACCTGGCGAACAACTTCGACAAGTTCAAGTACGACGCCCCCAGCGGCCTGCCCCGCGTGCGTACCGACCTGCGCAAATACGCGACGACTTCGGATGTCACGATGCCCACCTTCCAGGTGAACAAGGTCAAACAGCTGGACGAAGACCTTTATGGCATGCTCTATGGCGGCTATCTGGAGTCGATGTTCGCCGGCGTCGGCGCTGAAGCGCTGTACCGTCCGATGGGCGAACGCTGGGCGGTGGGTGTGGACACGAACTGGGTCCAGCAGCGCGATTTCAATCAAGGCTTCGGCCTGCGCGACTACAATACGATCACCGGCAATGCCACCCTTTACTACCGCAGCTCATTCGAGGACATCCTCGGCGCTGTGAGTGTCGGGCGCTACTTGGCCAAGGACATTGGGGTCACTCTGGACCTGTCCCGCGAGTTCAATAATGGCGTGCGATTCGGTGGCTGGGTGACGGTCACCGATGCCACCAAGGAAGAATATGGCGAAGGTAGTTTTGGTAAAGGCATCTACTTCTCGATACCCTTCGACGAAATGATGGTCAAGTCCACGACCGGCCGGGCGAATATGGTCTGGTCACCGCTGACTCGTGACGGCGGTGCCGCGCTTTCCCGCAGCTACTCGCTGTACACCCTGACGGAGCGTCGCAACATCGACCTCTTCCACAACAACTTCTACAAGATCACCGAATGAAGCAGCGAATGATGCGTGTGTTGCCCAAGCTGTCTTTTTTCGTGATCTTGCTGGTGTTGTGCTATGCCGGCTTGCGCAACGAGCCCGTGCCTCAGGCGTTTAACGAACAGGACAAGCTGCATCATTGGGCAGGGTTCTTTTGCGTGACTTTCAGCGCCTATCTGTCTTTCCCCCGAACCCGGCTGTTTTGGTTGCTATTGTGGCCGTTGCTGGGTTCGATGGCCATCGAACTGGAGCAAAGTTTTCAACCGCTGCGCAGCACGTCCTGGGGTGACATGGCCGCCAATGCCACGGGGGTTTTGTGCGGTGTGGTGGCTATTGTGGTGTGGCGTGGTCGCCAGAATGCAAAGCTTAATAAAGCGTCTCCGCTGACGTAACGCACGGGTTAACACAAAGGCTGGTCGCGGTAGGAATGGCAGTCATCTGTCATCCTCCGCGCAGATTCGTATGTGCAGAATTGACGCGTACTGATCCTGCCTTGGGTTTAACGCCGAAGCGTTTTATGGATAGGCGTGCATAGGTAACTCGCGCGGATAGGTAATGAATAACATCGCTAGCACAATCATGCGCTACCAATTCACGAGCTGTGGCTGACTGCATCGTTTAATTGCATGCCTCCACGTCCCCATAACTTTCCGGCGAAAAGCAACCAGCAGCCGCCTATTACTATGTATGTTGTTGTAATTGAAGTGACATCTAAACAACTAAATCCTCGAGGAGCGTCGGAGATTTTCACCAGCAATCGGAGCCTGCAAACATTTCGACTATGACGCTACCCCTCGCCTCATCGTCCTGCCGTCGTTCACGTGATTGCGAAATTGCCAAGCGACGGACATCAAACCTGCAAGTCCCTCGCCCTCTCTTCACAGTGCGTGGGAGAGGAAGTTCTGGCCTTACTCTGTGTCGAGCTTACTTTTCTGCCGGCGAAAGAATCACTCAATTGGCAGGTCCAGGAAAGATCTGCAAAACTATTGCTATGTGACGGGAATAAATTAATGCAAATTTTAAAAAGCCGTCTGAACAATATCGCCATATATTTTTTAGCCGGCAGATCAACTTGTTTTGGGATTGATACTTAATCGCGAACCCCATAGTTATCCGCTCATAAAATATTTGGTCATCAACCCCTATTACTGCAATTCGGCGCGAAATGGATTTTAAAAACTCTTGATAAACCACAATTAACAGTAGCGCAACACTCACCACAACCCCCTAACTAATAGAGATTATTATAATGGAAAGACACTCTTGGGTTGACTACGCAAAAGCAATAGGGATAATTCTAGTTGTGTACGGGCATATTGCACGCGGCGTACAAAAAGCCAACATCGAAATGGACGAAAATCTATTTCAATTGGTGGACAGCGTAATTTACAGCTTTCACATGCCGCTATTCTTTTTCCTCTCCGGCTTACTTTTCTACAAATCTTTCAAAAGCCGCGGCATAGCCGGACTGATTATTAACAAAGTCGACACGATACTGTACCCATTCATAATATGGTCCCTATTGCAGGGCTCCATAGAAAGTGTTCTGTCTAAATACACAAATGGCAGCGTGGCATTTGCAGACGTCCTTTCTTTCGCATGGCAGCCAAGGGCTCAGTTCTGGTTTTTGTATGCGCTGTTCCTAGTCTTCGTCACCAGTTCATTTTTGTATACGTTATTTGATAAATCCCGAAGCTTGCTACTATTGATTGCATTTGGAGCGCTCTACACCATCAGGGCAGAGTTATATTCGAATATGATCATCCACTTTATCCTTGCGAATACATTTTTCTTCATCCTCGGAATTTGGTTTGAGGATATAAAATCAATATTCGAGAGGAAATACGCAAGCCTTGCAGTTTCTTTCGGCTCTCTTTTTATACTGGGACAGTATATTTTCCACGGCCTTATGGGGCTAACATATGAGTCAGGCGGTGTTGCATCGTTAGCGCTTGCAACGATATCAATATTTTTTGTTATCGCGCTCTCAATGCTCCTGAGTAAAATAAACATAAAATGGCTTATGTATATCGGAACATCTTCAATGACGATTTACTTGATGCACATTATTGCTGGCAGCGGTGCGCGAGTAGTGCTGAATAAATTCATCGGCATCCAGTCGCCAGCGGTTCACCTGATCGTAGGCACGCTGATAGGAATAGTTGCTCCGCTCATTGCTCAGGGCCTTATAAAGCGCCACCGCCTTAGCGCGCTGCTCACCCCTCCAAAATCGGTATCTGCAGAATCCTTGTTTTTGCGCAATATGCAAAAGCAAGCTACCTAGTGAGAGGTTCCAGTAACTTAGCCCTTCGCCAGCTCCCCTAAACCGCAAAATAATGCGCGATCAGGTCACCTACCTCGTGCCCGTGCTGGCCGCACCCTGCGCTAGCCAGGTATCCCCCGATGCCAGGATAGTTATCATTGATCCAGCTTTTCCTAAAATGCATAGCTGGAGCGGAAAGCGAGGTCGCCGCAGGAATGGCAGTTACTTGCCCCTCGCCCACAAAAATCTGGCCCCCTGAAGTAATGCTCTCCCCGCGTACGGATCCTGCCTTGGGTTTAACGCCCAAGCGGGTTACGAGATAGGGATGCGGCGGTAACTTGCGGGGTCACTCCGAGGCCGCAAGCCCACTCTGGCGCACCAATCGCTCAACGAAGAATTCCAGATGTCCTCGCGGGCAGGCCTGCAAAGGCCAGCGATTAACTTTGCGCGCGAGGGTGTTGAATGTAATGGCGGCTTTGGAGCGTGGATAAGCCTCAGAGAACGCACACTGGTCCTGCAAAGCCGTCACCATGTTTACATCGTAAAGCACGGCACCGGCATAGTGTAAGTAGACGTCAAGGGAGGAATCAGTAACTTCGGTGAGTTTGCTGAACAGACTGCGCCCTTGCTGCTTACTGCGCACCCTGTTGGCCACGACACGGAAGCGGTTAATGCCGTAGTCGCGATTAAGCACTCTGATGAGTGAATAGGCATTCGCGACCGAGACCGGATCGTCGCACACCACCACCAGCACTTCCTGTGCCGCGCGGACCAAGTTGACGACCAATTCACCTATCCCGGCCGCCGTGTCGATGACCAATACATCGAGATCATCGTCTATATCGCTGAAGGCACGGATCAGACCCGCATAGTGCGCGGAGGTCAGCTGAAATGTGTTCTGATTGCTGGAAGAGGCCGGGACGACACGGATACCACCGGGGCCTTGAAGCAATACATCACGTAGCTCGCAGCGTCCTTCGAGCACGTCGATCAGGGTCTGTTGGAGGGGAAGGCCGAGTGAGATGTTGACGCTTGACAGGCCTAGATCACCATCGAGCAATATGACGCGTCGACCAAGCTTAGCCAGCGCCAGCGACAGGTTTACAGCCACACTCGTCTTTCCTGCACCACCTCTGCCGCTGGTTACCGCAATAACCTGGACGGGACGCATGCGATGCATGTCGTTCTCACTCTGTATGGTTCGACAGACGGTTGGTCACTGCCGCTGGCTCGACTGGATTATCAAGCGTGCTAATAGATGTCTTTTGACAGGAGCGTGAAAGGGGTTTTGATCAGGATTTTTAGATCAAGCCACAAGGACCAGTTATTAATGTACGCAAGGTCCAGCTCGACACGCTTTTGCATTTTATAGATCGTTTCGGTTTCACCCCGACATCCGCTAATCTGGGCGAGCCCGGTAATCCCCGGCTTAATCCGGTGGCGCGCCATGTAGGCTCCAATTTTCCCAGTGTAGTAGTCATTGTGGGCGATGGCATGAGGGCGAGGCCCTACGAGTGCCATATGCCCTTGCAGCACATTAAAAAACTGCGGCAGTTCATCGATAGAGGTGCGTCGTATGAAGCGCCCTACTGCGGTAATTCGCGAATCTTGACGACCCGCCTGCTGGACATGTTTGTCATCATGGACATGCATGGAGCGGAATTTCCAAACCTTGATGATTTTGCCATTCCAGCCATGACGCTTTTGTTTGAAAATAATGGGGCCCGGGGATGAGAGTTTAACCGCCATGGCAATGATCAGCAGGAGTGGGCTGAAACCAATAATTGCCATGAGCGCCAGGCAACGGTCCAGCATCGCCTTACTCAACGCTGCGGTTGGGTAGCTGGTCAGCGGGCTTTCATTGAGGTGTATGGCGGGCAAGCCATTTACTTCACTGATTGAGTGATTGAGAAGCGTCATGTTGTTCAGATCAGGAATCCAGACGACATCGACATTCATATCAAGAAGGTCGATATACAGCGCTTCGATTTTCTGTGCTTCACTCAGGGAAAGGGCAATATACAAGCGCCGAATGTCATGCACAGTGATCAGCGTACGCAATTCATCCAGCTGCCCCACGACTCTGGCTAAATTGGTAGCAGGCAACTGGTCAGATTCCACACTGACAAGGCCGATCAGTGGAGTATGGTGCCGCTGGGTCAATGTGTCTGCCAGTTGCAGTGCCACTCCATTGGTGCCAATGATCAATGTATTGATATGACGGTTCAGTTGGCGATGATAGCGCCTTGAAAAAGCATGCATCGGAACATAAAACAGCGCTTGCAACGCATAACCGAAAAATGCCCAGGTTATTATCACTTCGCGGGAGAATAGCTCGCCGGTTTTACTGAGGAAGCCGATGGTTGTCAATCCAGCCAACGTGGCCAACCAACCGACAAGAAGCCTTATCAGACCGCTCAAGTAGCCATGCTGTTTATGATAGACCTGCATCAGTGTATAGGAAGGCACAGACGCGAGAAGATACAGGACGGCAAGGACTCGGTAATGAGAGCCGACTTCCCCGTTTTGGTTATAAGCAAGCACAAACAACAAAGCGATCATCGCGCCTGTTGCAACGGTCCACTGCCCCCAAAAGGTAAGCCCTTTTGTTACCGCTTTTCGGTCTATTCGAGTATGTAGCAAAGCACAATCCCTGTAGTATTTTCTTTAGCCATGCGGACGGCCCTAAATAGCGGGTCACACACGCTCGCCCACGTCTTACTTCTGTTATATGTTTAAAACAAAAAAACTGCTTTTGTTTTGCCTATAGCATAAAGCTGGGCAGAAATGAAAACCTGACGCAATCTACTCGACTGGCTTGTTATTTAAAATACGCCATCCGGCATTTCATTGGCTCGCCGTATTTTTGACGCCATACAGCAGGCACAGAGGCACCTTCATGACAGTGGGATAGTAATGAGTTTTTTTTTGCTGCATCTGACAATTTCTAACAACAGCACCTGAAACCATCGTTTTGTTATAAAACGTCAGGCTTCGCGAGCGACGGTGCATCAGCACACGTGATTGTTATGAATTGACTGTCAACGATGCAAGAAGGAGGGCTTCTAAAGAGAAGGCAATTTGAGAGGGATTTCCGCATTTATTGTAATTGGAGGGGGCGGATTTTCAGGTTAGCGAATGACTTGTACTTTTTGAACCAGGCAATAGCCGCGATTTCGCACGGAGCGGATCAGGCGCTCTCCGTTGGCGGCAACGCTGAATTTATCTTGTAATCTACTCATGCACATCTCAAGACCACGGTAACACTCAGGGTCCCTATTAATAGCCAGGATCAGCTCCACCTTACTGGATACCCGCTGCTCATTGAACAGCATCTGCCTGATCAAGAGAGATTCAATGCCGGTCAGTGAAATCTGCCTCTCCAGACTGGAGAGTGTCCGACCATTGAACCACCACGTTTCAGGCACAGGGTGAATGTGCTGAGTTTGCTCTGCTTTTTCCGGCTTGTATTTTACGAAACCGACCTTGGAGAAGCGTCGAGGAGTCGATGATGTGATGTTTTTATTCGCTAGGTAATCTGGCTGAAAAACAAAAAGCCGTCTTTTAAGCTGGCTGTTATCTAGCCCCACTCTTGTCATGTCAAACCAAACCTTTTTTCTGTGAATACCTTGGGCTGGAAGTAATAGTCTCCCGGAAAGCAATCAAACGGTAAGCGTCTTGCCAGCACGTGATTGCCTTCATGTTCTATTCGCTCGGCAAACAACAAGCTTCCATCCTCTCCAGCTGCGCCGAGGCGTACTGCACCTTCATCGTTGTTGACTGTTATTATCTGTCCTTTTATCTTGAGTGCATCACTAGCGCACATAACATAAGCTGTCTGTAATGCACCTAATAAGTCGTGCAACCCCATTTCGGCGCGCACCTGTACCTCGCAACCGAACGGCGTCCGGCAGCGCCTGAACACAGGCTGCCTGAATAAATCAGCGGCGAATTTTTCCATGGTGGCGAATATCTCGTCAACATTCAGCTGCTTATTATGGACCAACGGGCAGACATTATCGCGTTACGATATAACACCCCGACACAATCGATAGCCAAAGCCGCGAACATTGTGAATGGCATTAATATCATAGGTCTTTCTGATCTTGCCGCGCAGCCTGCTCATTGTTTTTTCCAGGGCGCGCGGGTCGTAATATTTTAAATTCAGATCCAGAACCTTCGCGACATCGTCATGACTTAAAATATATTCTTTCGCATTCATCAACGCATACAGGATCTGCATTTCTGAATAAGAAACTTCCAGCTTTTTTGCAAGACCATATAGACAGAGACGCGCTTGATCCAGGACTAGCTTTACTTTTGATTCCGACTCGATATCTTTAAAAATCCCGGACAACAAACTTATTTGCTCGCCATGATCGAAAGGCAGTTTAATGCAGTGATCAGCGCCAGCGAGATAGCACTCTATTTTGGCGATCGTTCCAGAATACGCATACACTATTAAAATTTGCGAAGACAAATTCTGGAGCCGAATTTTCGTGACAAACTCAATGACCTCATTGAAATCGCGCGCGGTATCAATTCCAATGATAATGGCCTTGGCAGAACCTATAAAGGCAACCTGCTCAAGCGGGGCGCTGTAGCTGAAGGCATCAACGCAAATTAACTCCGATACGACAAGCTGCTTTAAGCTCTCCGCTAAAGCTTCTGTACGCCCAAAGGCTAATACGGCGGCTCCCTGCTCTTTGAGTTCGCATCCTGCATTTATCATCAAATCTAACTCATTCGCATGGTGGCACACTGATGTTGCCACACCAGACTGATGCCGCTTCCGACAATTTGTAACATTTTGACCCGTCATACCCTTTGAAGCAAGCTACTAATCCCACCCCCCCATTTGGTCGAGATGGCTCGCCGGGGCGAGGTGTCAGCTACCCAAACCCCGCGGAGCACCCGATAAGGCTGCGAAGTCGACACTACGGATGGTTTGTGGGTTAGCCGGTTCAAGTGGAGCTCCTCATGACAGACTGTCAGGTGGTGCGGTAAATCAGCCAGGGCAAAAGCTAGCGCGGGAGTGCTGAGAGGTAATCACCGACCGTCGCTTCTGCCAACTGAATGCAGTAACGCATACCGCACACATATCTGCTGTGAAAACTCTCAGCCCTGCTCCGCTGAACGCTGAAAAACGATGAAAAATGCGGAAAACCTCTGAATAGCGCCTTCTTAGGGTTGGAAAAGGCGTGTTAACCGACCGCCGCCCCCCCAATCATTGCGCCCGCGTTTTTTTAGCGAAACGGGGTACTTCCAGCGCGCCAAAGTCACCGAGCTCTCGTCACATTGAGATGTTGCCAGGCAAGTAGACTGTGGGCTGGCCGGGAATCTGAAACCCCGCCCAAACCTGATGAAAAGCAGCCATTTGATGGACATCCCAACCGACCAAGCGATGGACTAGAGGTGTGACGAACTGCACCGAGTCAATAGACTGTCAGAAGAAACCACACAACAGCATCCGCATCCGGCGGGATGTAGGAGGGAAATACAGATTTACGCGCCACCTTACCATCTAGTTAATATAGTGAAAAGCCATCAATCGAATCCCACTTGCCTGACACCTGGGGACCACGACTGTAATGTTGATTTTTCGCACACCATGAGCTCACCGCCGAACATAGCGAACGCGTGTCCGTACGACAGCTATAGTTAATGGCCTTGGGGAATTGCGCGAAAACCGATTGCACAGGTGTTGCCATGAACAAAACCAATCTGACGCTGCTATTCACTGTTTGCCTGGTCGTTGCAAGCGCCGCCCATGCAGACGACAACTTGACACCTACCACCGATTACAGCAGTGAGTTCCAGTATTACGGGGCCGATCAACCCTTCGCCCACCCCGCTCCACCTTCCATGAGCACAATACCGCCAGGTACGTATATCCCGACCTCGCCCCAAGAGTTCATACCGATTTCAAGTGAGCACGTGTTCTACGATTCACAATTGCCGACGCTCGCCGATGCCTCCGTTCGGGTGTTCATTCGTACTTACGATGCCGTTCATGGCGTGTACGTGAACGAGGAAGTTGCCGACCCGAGTTGCACACTCGAATGTCTTAGTCGTCAGGGCCCGATGTTGCAATAAGCCTACCACTGGCGTTTATCCGGGCGTGCCAGGCCAAGTTTCTCGATACGGTAGCGCAACATGTCGCGACTAAGGCCCAACAGCCGAGCAGACTTGGTGACGTTCCAGTCGGTCTTGTCGAGCATCTTGCGCACCATGTCGCGCTCGACTTCGGGCAGGTTCATCGACTCGTTGCCGTTGTAGAGCGGGCGCGGCTCGTGGTGTTGTGGCTCATGCTGATACAGGGGCGGATCATCCACCAGGCTCAGGCAAACGTTTAACTGGTGCGCGGCGATGGTATCGCTCTGGGCCAGCAGCACAGTTTGCTCAAGCATGTTGCGCAACTCGCGCACATTGCCCGGCCAACTGTAGCTGAGCAGCAGTTCTTCAGCCTGATCGCTGAAATGCAAGTTCGGCTTGCCATAGCGTTTGCCGTGGCTCCCCAGGAAGTGCCGGGCCAAGAGCAGAATATCTTCGCCACGGGCGTACAGGCGCGGCACCTTGATGGAAATGATCCGCAGACGGAAGAACAGGTCACGGCGGAACTTGCCCTGCTGGACCATTTGTTCAAGGTTGCAGTTGGTGGCGCTGATTACGCGCAGATCGACTTTGCGCTCCTTCACCGAACCGACTCGACGAATGGTGCGGTCTTCCAGCAGCTTCAGCAGTTTGGCTTGCAACAACAAGTCCATCTCACCGATTTCATCGAGAAACAGCGTGCCGCCATCGGCCGCTTCCACCAGGCCGACACGACGGTCTTTAGCGTCGGTAAAGGCGCCTTTCTCGTGACCGAACAGTTCCGACTCCACGAGATTGGAGGGGATCGAGGCGCAGTTGAACTCAATGAACGGGCCTTTGCTGCGCGGGCCGTCGAAGTGCAGCGCCCGCGCCACCAGCTCTTTACCGGTACCGGTTTCACCTTCTACCAGCACGGGCGGCAGGTCGGTGTTGGCCATACGTCGCTCGGCGTCGAGCAACTGGGCGATGGTGTTTTTCAGGTAGTTCATCGGCGCCGATTCGCCAATCAACGCTTGCACGCCGGACTTCTGCGCCTCACGTTCCTGATAAAACGACAACGTGCGCTCCATGCGATCCGTGGCCAGCGCCTTGTCCAGCAACAGTTTGAGCTCGGGCAAGGCCACCGGTTTGGTGACGTAGTGAAAAGCGCCCTCTTTCATCGCCACCACGGCGTCTTCGACATTGCCATAGCCGGTCATCATGATCACTTTCAGATCCGGCGCACTAACGCGCAGCTTCTGGATCAGATCGTGACCGCTCATGCCCGGCAACGAGTTGTCGGTCAGCACAACGTCGGGGGAGAACGTACTTAATTGTTCCAGTGCATCTTCAGCAGAGTGGCATACCGTTACCTCGAAGTCTTTGCGCTCCAAGTAAGTCTGTATATTCTCGGCGAGGATTTCGTCATCCTCGACCAGCAATATGCTGCGCTCCATATTCCCCTCCCGTTGCCACTCTAAAATTCAGACAGACGCGGGTTCCTTCCAGCTCTTGGCTGGTCAATTCGACCGAGCCTTCGAAACGCTCCATTATTCGTTTAACCAGGGCCAGGCCTACACCTAACCCTCCTTGTTTGGTGGTGAAAAACGGCTTGAAGACCTTCTGTTGTTGCTGCTTGGTCATGCCTTTGCCGGTGTCGATGAGAGTCATGCGCACATGGCCGGTGTGTGGCTGTTCGATGTCAATCGTCAGCGTGCCGCCGCTGGGCATTGCTTCCAGCGCGTTGGCAAACAGGCTATTGAGTATTTGCGTCAACAGCACCTGTTGGCTGACGACCGGTGGGCAAGTTTTAGGGGTGAAGTGCACTTCCACGTTCGAACGTTTGATCAGCGCCTCGAAAGCACCCAGGGTGTCATCGATGGCCAGTACCAGGTCGACCGTTTCGTACTCGTCATTCATGGGCCGCAACGACACCAACAACTCCCGAACCCAGCGCGACATGCGATCGACCTGCTTGATGATGTCGCCGATGTTCTTTTGCGCGCTCTGGGTCGCGATGTCCTGGGCCAGCTCGGCGCTGGTGCGAATGTTCGCCAGCGGATTTCGCAAACTGTGCGCGACCGCCGAGGACATTTCCCCCAGGGCGACGAAGGTTTCATTGGTAACCAATTGTTTTTGCTGGCTCTTCAGCAACATCGAAGCCTGGCGCACGATCCAGAACAACCCGAGATAAATGACCAGGCCGCCGAGCACCGTCGCCAGCCAGATGGCCTTGAAACCGCGCTGGATGCGCTCTACCAGGTCCACGGGCTCTTTGTAGATCTCGACCATAGCGACCACTTTGCTTTTGTCCGCATTGAACATCGGGATGTAGTTCTCGATGAACAGGTATTCCGGTTCGCGCAGCAGTCTCTGTTCGGGGCGCTCGGCGTCGATCTCGTGATAACTGGAGGTCACCGCTTCCTTCATTTCATACGATTCGTCCAGCTCTTCATCGTTGTCGATGCGCACGCCGATCAGCTCCGGGTTCGTCGACCAGACCACGGTGCGATCCTGCGCGTACACCGTCGCCAACAAAATGTCCGGCAGATGCTCCACATGATCGAGAAATTCAGAGCGCGCCGACGCGCGAGTGACCGGGGACACGTCTGGGTAGGCGTTGTCCAGGCGCGGGTCGAGCATTTCGCCCATGGTTCTGTTCGGGCTGATAGAGGCATGACGAATTTCGGCAGCACCAATGGCCTGAATAAATTGCGCAGTCAGCTTCGAATCGCGCTCGATGCTCTCGATGACGACCAAACGCGTGGAAATATAACCCAGTGCCGACGCGACAGCGGCGATGATCAGGAAGCTGCCCACAGAAAACCAGCGCAGCAGATTGAATTGTCCCATCCGGTGCTGGCCCTGTGCTGCCGGCATGGCCGGCACCGGTGCTTCTTGTGGTTCGAGTGTCGGCATAGGATTGTCCTGAATGCTCGCATCAAGCCTGTTCAGCCATGTCACAGATCAGTGTAGGTGGCATTGAACTCACCTGTCGCTGACCAACGATATCATTTAGCCGCTACTGCGCCTGCGCCGCTTTCAATGGTTGCTGGCGATCGGTTTCTTCCTGCAAAAACTCCATAATCGATTGCGCAGCCTTCTCATCCAGACGCAGGTTGGGCATCGAGATTTTGTCGTAACGTTCATACAGTTCCATGGCAATCGGGTCTTTCTCCTTCAACATGATGTCCGGCTCGCGAATCCAGCGGTTGAGCCAGGCCGGGTCACGTTGCCGGGTCACGCCGATAAGGTCAGGGCCGATGCTGCGCATGCCGATGCCCTGCCCGTCCATCGGGCCCAGGCTGTGGCACGACGCGCAGCGGGTGCGGAACAGTTCTTCGCCATTGCTCGGCGGGCGAATTTGCGGAGCGTTGGCGTAGCTTTCTCCAGTGCTGGCTTTTTTCCAGTTCTGCAAAGTGTTGGCCAACTGATCAGCGAGAATCCACGGGTTCTCGAACGGCGAGGCTTTCATCCAGCGGCCGGTGCTCTGGTTGCCGACGATCAGGCTCAGGTTGTGGTCCTTGGTGCGTCCGTTGTCGACGCCTTCTATGAACAACCCGAGTTTCTTGCGCAGGTCAGTGACGTCGGCAAATTCCCCGGTGAGGAATTTCCAGCCCGGGCCGACCTGGAACCGTTGTGCATAGGCCTTGAGCACTTCGGGTGTGTCACTCAAGGGGTCGATGCTGATGGAGTAGAAAAAGATGTCCTGGCCAACCCGGTCCCCGAGCAGCTTTTGCACCTGACGCAGGCGCGCGGTTTCCAGCGGGCAGGAGTCGCTGCACGTGGTGAAGATGAAGTTGATCACCACCACTTTGTCCTTGATCAAGTCATCGAAAAAACGCACCTGCTGACCGTCCTGATCGGTCAGCAGGG
>Ga0247809_1000315_pt1 | contig 24057 bp, 14 predicted proteins | sample UWRJL104311B1_FD_180951 | JGI IMG/M metagenome (GOLD analysis project Ga0247809, IMG submission 180951) | Plant litter microbial communities from Arlington Agricultural Research Station in Wisconsin, United States - UWRJ-L104-311B-1 | ecosystem: Environmental > Terrestrial > Plant litter >...
TTTTGCATTCGCTGAAATTTATCTTTTCCTGAATCGGATAAATTCTCAGATTCTTTCTCGGTAATCTGCGTTGCAAAAGTTTGAATTTTTCGTAAAGGTTCCTGTAAATCGTGACTCGAAATATAGGCAAACGACTGAAGCTCCTTGTTCATTTGCTCCAGTTCGACATTTTTTTGCGCGAGTTCTTTGGTACGCGCAGTAACTTGTTTTTCTAATTCCTGGGTAAAAGCTTTTTCTGTCTGGATATCGGTAAAAGCACCTACCCATTTAATGATTTTATTGTCTTTATTCAAAACAGGTTCACCAAGAACAGAGTGCCATCTGTACGTTCCATCTTTTCTTAAAACCCTCACATCTGCTTTATACATTGCTCCGGTTGCCAGGCTTTTACTCCATACTTTATTGTTTTCTTCAAAATCGTCAGGATGAATCATGGCTTTCCATACTTCTTCACCACTCGGAACTACTCCTGTATATTCAAACCATTTGCCAGATGTAAACAAAGCGTTTCCTTTATCATCTGTTTCCCAAATAAGCTGCGGAATACTTTCGGTCAGAGAACGGAATCTTTTTTCGCTTTCTTCTATTTTTTTTCTTGCCTCTACTTTTTCGGTGACATCAATCATGGTGATTTTTATCCCTGAAATGCTATTGTCTAACTCACGCTGAGGTGCAAATTCAAAATCGATATACATTTTATGGTCCATATTATCAATAGTAATATAGAATAAAGACTCAGATTCTGAATGCAGATTTCCGCTCGTATAAACGTCATTTAGCAGTTGGGCATATTTTTGTTTTTGGAGTTCCGGGAAAACCTCTAATATATTTTTACCCTGAATATCTTTTTCATTTTTTCTCCAGATATTTTTCAATAAGGCACCATTGACCATTTCGATCAACATATCCTTCCCTTTTAAAATTGCTTTAGGAACAGGAGATTCCATTACCAGTCTGCGGAATCTTTTTTCGCTGGCTTCAAGTTCCTGCTGGTGATTTTTTTCGTCGGTAATATCTCGTATAGTTCCTAACAATCTTTCGGGATTGTTTTCGGAGTCATAAAATACTTTACCTTTTGCTTCTACCCAATGAATAGATTGATCATCCCATATTACCCTGGCTTCATAATGAATGTTTCCTAAGGCAATAGCTTCTTTAAAAGCTTTCTCTCGTATGTGTAAATCATCAGGGTGAACATGACTAAGAAGTTGGGCATGAGTTAGATATTCCTTGTTTTTATAACCTGTTACAATTTCCAGATATCGGTTGGAATATTGAAGGTTTTTTGTTTTTACATACAATTCCCAAGTGCCCAGTTCACTGGCTTCAACTATAATATTGAGCCTTTCTTCGTTAAGTTCTGTTTTCTTTCTGGCCTCAACTTTTTCAGTAACTTCGGTTGCAGTAACGATGATGCCTGAAATTTCTCCATTTTCTTCTTTTAAAGGATGGTAAAGAAAATCAAAATAGAAAATTTCCGGATCTCCAGATCTATTGATTGGCACCGGCAATTCATTTCCGTGATAAGGAATACCGGTTGAATACACAGTATCCAAAAGCTCGCCGACGGTTCCTTTTACTTCCGGCAAAGAATCGAACAAAGGTTTGCCAACAAAGGCACTTTCTTCTTTTCCTACCAATTTTAAATAAGCTTCATTGGCCATTTCTGCTACGTGGTTAGGACCGCGTAAAATCGTAATTCCTACAGGAGCTTGTTTGACCGTATTTCTGAAACGTTTGTCAGCTTCTTCAATTTTTTGTCGGGCATGTACCTGCGGTGTATTGTCCAATACCCAAATGGCAATTTTTGTTACTTTTCCTTCTGTATTTTTTAGCGGAGCATAAACAAAAGTCACATATATTTTTTCTTCTTGGCCATGTCTGATGAGATTCATCTCCACCTCATTGGCATAAAACGGATTACCTTCTTCAATTACCTTTTGCAACGGAACTTCGTAAGCAGCTCTTACCTCAGCAAAAGCGTCCCAATAATTTTTTCCTGCAATTTCCTCGTATTTTTTTCCTGCAACTTCTATGAAACTGTCGTTTACAATTTCTGTTATTAAAGTTGCTGCATCCAATACGCAGATACCAATAGGCGACTGCGATACCATACTACGCAGGTTTTGCTCGCTTTCCTCTGTTTTTTTCTTGGCTAAATTCAGATCTGTCAAATCGACTCCTGTATTCATTACACCATATACATTGCCGTTTACGTCATATATGGGCGTTAGGCTGTAATTAAAATAATAAGTATGAAATTTTCCGTCAACAGTAAGATCAAGAGGTGTATTTTGGGTATGAAAAGATTTTCCGCTGGTTAAGACTTCACTAATTTGTTCAAAAACCAATTGGTTATCCAGTTCCGGAACTACATCTTTAAATGATTTTCCGATAACGTCATTCCCTTTTCCCCATATTTTTATAATAGAATCATTGGCCAGTTCAACAATCATATCCTTTCCTGCATATAATGCAATTGGGAAAGGTGCATTTTCGACCAGCTCTCTTACTTTTTGCTCACTTTCTACCACTTTTGATCGCGAAAGTACTTGCGAAGTTACTTCTATCGCAATTCCAACAACGCCCGAAATACTGCCATCGGCTTCTCTTAGGGCTTCATAAACAAAATTCAAGTACGTATCTTCTATTTTTCCGTTGCGGGGCAGCTTAACAAGTTGCTCGTTGGCAACAAATTTTATTCCGGTTTTGTACACACTATTGAGTACATCTTCAAGATATTGATTTCTTGTTTCGGGTAAAGCGTCAAAAACAGGTTTGTTAATAATTTCACTCGCTTCGACTCCCCATAACTGAATCATCTGATCGTTGGCAATTTCTACAACATGATCTGGTCCTCTCATAACACACATGGCTACGGGAGCCTGCATGATGTTGTTTCTAAATCTGTGATTACTTTCTTTAAGAGCTGCAGTTGCTCTTACTTTTTCTGTAGTTTCGATTACCGTAACCAGAAGACCTCCTACAACACCATCTTCTTTTTTAATAGGGCTGTACGAGAAATCAAAATAACAATCTTCATCATATCCATTTCTGTCTAATGTGAGCTTAAAATCAGGAAAACTAACAGAACTTCCATTCATTACATCATGAAACATAGGTGCAAGGATATCCCAAACTTCTGAAAATGTGGTTTGAGAACTAATCCCTAAAGCTTTAGGATGTTTTGAACCCAGAATTTGACTGTAAGTATCGTTGTATATTTGGGTATAATCTTCTCCCCAAACCACTAACATTCCAAAGGGATTGTTGAGCATTAGGGCCACAATGGTTTTAAGGCTTTGCGGCCAGTTTTCAGGATCGCCTAAAGATGTTGTACTCCAATCTTTAGCGCGTATTAATTTGCCCATTTCGCCACCATCGGATAGAAAATAATGTTTATGATCTGTAAAACTCATTCTGGAAACGAATTAGGGTTGGAGTATAAATTGCTCTCTTAACGGTTGCCTGAAATTATTTTCGGACGCCAAAATAAGGGCATTTTCGATTACTTTTTTTAATTGAGAAAATTCGCCGGGTTTACGAATGTAATACGTTGCACCTTTTGCATACATCACGTCTACAATTGCATTGTCCAGCGAAGTAGAAAAAATAATCACCGGAAGGTTTTTGAGATTTTCACTTTCTTTTATTTCTTTTAGACATTCAGAACCATTTTTTCGGGGCATATTTAGATCCAGAAAAAGCAGGTCCGGTAAATTGTCTCTGGAATGATCTGCTAAAAAATCCATAAGCTGCACGCCATCATTAACAGTTACGAGAGATACAGGAAGCGTTAATTCATCCAGTGCTTCTTTAAAAAAATCGCAATCATCTTCATCATCATCCGCCAGCAATAAATTGTAATTCTGTTTAATCATTTTGAATATTATAAATTTTTTACTTTTTCAGCAATTCAATTCACATTTTACTTTTTTGCATTATCCTGTTTTGAACTGTCTTTCTCTTAATTAGAGATCATATTTAATTCAAAATCGATTTAATTCTGCTAAGATAGAACTAATTTTATTACTATTAATCAGTACTATACCGATAAATTTAACGCTTTAGATTCTAAATCAATAATTTGTGAATTTAGGGTATTGTTTTTAAAATTAATGGTTTACGGTTTTTTATAGGTTCTTTTTTAATGAATTATAAAAATAAAAAAAGAGTTTACATTGTACAACAATTGTTACTATCTGCTTATCACGGAAATTAACCTCAAAAAAAAATCCGTCAAAAATTTAATTTAACGGATTTTAATATAGCATCTTGATTAATATTAGTTTGTAAATATTATGTTGAGATGGTTAAACCTTTAGCTTTAAAATTGCTAAAAAGTACCTGACGCGCACTGCTGATAGTTTCTTCGGTACGGTAAATACTGCACCAGAATTTTATTTGCAGTTTGAATTTTTCATCGGCAATTGCAGTGTAAAAAATATGCGGAGGTTTCGTGTTGTTTACCAAATCCATGCTTTCAAGAGAGGATAATATTAAGGCATTAATGTCTTCCGGCATAACATCTCCGCTGACTTCTGCAGCAATTTCTACCAGTTTAAAATTATCAGTATACGTCCAGTTCGTAATGTTTTGCGACAATAAATTACCATTTGGTATAATAATTTCCGCACCGTTTGCCGAGTTGATTTTGGTGGTACGCAATCCCATCGATTTTACTCGCCCGGATTCTGAACTAATATTGATTACGTCCCCAATTTGTATGGGTTTATCAAAAATCAAAATAATCCCCGAAACGAAATTGTTCACCACACTCTGAAGTCCAAGTCCGACACCAACACCCAAAGCTCCCAGTAAAATACTCAGTTTGTCTAAAGGCATTCCTGATGCAGCAACGGCTAAAAGGTAACCGCAAATTAAAACCACAAGTCTCGTGATCAATAATTTAGAATGTTGCTTTTTGTTGATGTTTTCTTCGTTTTCGTCATCAACTTCACCAAAAAAGTACGCTACATAATTCTGCAATAAATGCGCAACCCAGATAATGATAAAAAACAGTACGATGTTTCCAAGCGTAAAAGTGATACTTCCGATGGTATTGGGATGACTTAATAATGAATTTAAACCCGTACGTAAAGATTCCCAAATGTTTAAATTGGCTGCAATGACCACAATCCACATATAACTAATCACGATGATGAAAGGTTTTTTGAGTGTTTCAGACAAGCTTTCGTAATCAAAAATCTTTTCGATACCGCGTTTTACACGCGTCGTATAAATTTGTAAAAGGATAATTTCTAAAATTATTTTCAAAAGTACACTTAGTGCAACAATTTGAGTAAGCGATATAAAAGCAGTTATGCTTAACATATTGGCAAGAGAAACTCTTCCAAAAAGATTATTAAGGATTGCCAGTACATTCAGACCAATAAAAATGATCGTTGCCCATTTAAAAAATCCTTTGTAGTAAAGCTGATCTTTTAAGGTTTTAATTTGAACGAATCCATAACGAACACCCAAAATATTGATGATAATAAAAGCGCAGCGTTGTATAAACCCAACGGCAATAAATAAGTCAAGGAAACACAAGACAAAAAATAAAACTAAAAGCAGCAACCAATTGCGCATCGCCACTTTTGACCAATTGTCTTTGAAGAGAATCGTAATAAGTCCCAAAAGACCAAGCTGAATAAGCTCTATAAACATGGCCGGAGCATATAAATTACTCACTACCGCAATGTTAAGACCTACTACAGCAACTGGAACGATGATGCCGTTATTGATATATTTAAAGTTAAATTCAGATAAATGTTCTTCGTGGCCGTTATTTTTAAGGTATTTTAAATTACGAAAAATGTACCAGCCCAATAATCCCATTAATAAGACCAAAAAGATCAATGCGCCTGCTTTATAACTCAAATAGTACGAAGCGACATTTTCTTCGATAATTATTTTAGCCCTGATATTTTTTCCGACTAATTTTTTAGAAGTAGAATCGCTGATACTCCATAAAGCAGGATATTCTTTTCTGAGCATGCTTATTCCGGATTGTTCCAATTTACCTTCTACGGTAATTAGCGCATTCGAAACGGCAATTTTTCGTTCTACGGTAAGTCTTTTATTGGTATTTAAAATGCCCTGATTTTTGTTCATTAAACTGTCTGTGCTCAGGTATCTTTCTTTAAGATTGGCAAATTCTTTTTTAAATTGCTGGCGTTTAATGGTATCTTTCAAAAGTCCCATTAAAGTTTTATCCTTACGCAAATCAATTACCCTGCCTTTGATTTTTTCAAGTGCCAGATTTCGGGAATTAATTGCCGTATTTTGTTCGTCAAGTTCCTGTTCGATTTCTTTGAGCACAATACGATACATTTGCTGGTTGCGCACATTAGGGTTTGCCCCTTTTAAGCTTACCAGAATAAGATCGAGTTTTCCCTGCGTTCTTTTAATTTCTCCAAACAAACGATGACTGTTTCCGTCAAATTCGGTGTCATTATGAGCAGATTCCAAAGCTTCTCCGGCTTTTTCGATCGCCATCAAATAATCGCTGTCGGTAGCACTTTCTTCAAAAAGTTTCGATTTGGTTTGGGTTTTAGGCGGAGTAGTATCAGCTTTAACCGGTGCAGTTTCAGTTGTAGCCGCTTTGGTTTGTGAATAGGTTAACGGCGCGTAAAAAAAGACAGCTAACAGGGTCAGTAAACCAATAAAATTTCTTTTCTGAATCATAATATAAGGCAATGAATTTAAGGGTCAAATGTAATTTTTTTTGGGTTATTTATGATGGAAAGTATGATAAAATTTGGTTAAAAGAGGTTTTGCGGGGTTGAGTTTAATTGTGTTGTGTTTAATTTTTTTTGCCACAGATTAAAAGGATTTATTGTGCGGCAACTTTGTCAAAGTTTAAAACTTTGACAAAGTTTCAAAAGTTAAAGAGACATAGTTTTACATATAGACCAATACACAAACCAGAAAATAAAATCTGCTCAATCTGCCAAATCTGCGTGCAAAAACTAACCACACTCAAAAGAAAAAATCATTTTAATCCTTTTAATCTGTGGCTAAAAAAAGAAAAATTAAAAATATTATATTCGTACTCTAAATACCGAAATTACCAAAACAATCAGAAAATGGAAAATATTACCGTAATTATCATGTTACTATTTGGTGTTGCTTTTTTGAGCCTCATCAGTAAAAAATACAATTTCCCCATTCCGATTGTGCTGGTACTTTGCGGCGTAATCATTAGTGTAATTCCGGGGCTTCCGGTAATTGCCTTAAGTCCCGAAGTGGTGTTTATTGTCTTCTTGCCGCCACTTTTGTATCACGCGGCGTGGTACACCAGTTGGTCTGATTTTAAACAAACGATCCGTCCCATTACTTTGGCGGCTGTAGGTTTGGTACTTTTTACCACCGTGGCCGTAGCCATTGCAGCCCATATGCTGATAGATGATATCTCCTGGCCGTTAGCGTTTTTACTGGGTGCGATTGTTTCTCCTCCTGATGCGGTTTCGGCTACTTCTATTACAAAAGGTTTGGGGTTGCACCCAAGATTAATTGCGATTCTCGAAGGCGAAAGTCTGGTGAATGATGCGAGTGGACTTGTCGCTTACAAATATGCTTTGACTGCTATTACTGCTGGAAATTTTGTCCTCTGGCAAGCCGGACTGAATTTTGTGATCATGTCGGTTTTAGGAATCGGTATAGGTTTGGGCGTAGGCTATATCATGAGTTTTATTCATAAAAAGTTTGTTTGCGATGAGGTGATCGAAGCGACTTTAACTTTACTAACGCCTTTTGCTTCTTACTTAATTGCCGAACATTTTGAAGCTTCGGGAGTTTTGGCCGTAGTGGCAACCGGACTTTTTCTTTCGGCGAGATCAGGAACGATTTTCACCCACGAAAGCCGAATCATGACAGGAACAATCTGGAGTGTTCTAACGAATATTCTAAACGGATTGATCTTTATCTTAATAGGATTGCAATTGCGACAAATTATGTTGGGAATCGGGGATTACTCCGGTTGGTCTTTGTTTATTTGGGGCGCTTCGGTAAGTATTGTCGTGATTTTGGTGCGTTTTTTATGGGTGATTCCGGCGACTTTGCTCCCAAGATATATCAGTAAAAAAATCCGTTTGCAGGAAGAATTCGATTTCCGGAACATGATTGTTTTCGGCTGGTCGGGAATGCGTGGTGTGGTGTCGATGGCGGCTGCTTTGGCGCTTCCGCTCATGATGAACGAAACGGAAGCATTTCCATTACGAAACCTCATCATCTATCTGGTATTTTGTGTGATCCTTTCGACTTTGGTCATTCAGGGACTGACATTGCCCTGGCTGATTAAAAAACTAAAAATCGAAAAGTACTCCATCATCGCCGAAGAATACGAGATAAGAAATATCATCGTTTCGCAAACGATCACCCATATCGAAGATAATTTCTCGTTACTCAACGATGACTTGCTGCACAACATAAAAAGTAAATACGAGGTAAAATTCAACCGCCTCCAAAAAACCGAACTCCCAGCCAATTTCTTCGGAAAAGGAAATATAATGGGCGGCGAGATTTTCAACGACTTCACCAAACTTCAAATCGATCTTTTGAATGTGGAACGCAACAAACTAGAATCGATGCATAAATCGGGTTCTGTAAATGAAGAGATTTTCAGAAAGATTGAGAAGGAGTTGGATTTGGAGGAGACTAGGTTGTGGATGGAGATGTATGAGGAGTAGGTTATACTTTATCGACAAATTGTTTAATTACCTCTCTAATTTTTATCTGCCATTCTTTTATTTCATTTTCTACATTAATTAAAACAACACTACATATTTTATTATCATGATTGCCGTCCTTTTTTAAATAAGTTCCCGCTTTACTATCTTTATTATTTCCAGGATAAATCAAAGCTACTTTTGTAGCATCAAAATATTCATGGTATACATACATTTGCCTTAAATCATCTGGAGATGGATTAAAGCCGTTTAGATTTTTCCATTTAGTATCTAATACGATATTGCCATTATTGGTTTCGATATAAATATCAGGTTTCATTGCTGTTCTTCTGCCATTTTCTGGTTTCCAAAAAAACTTAGAAGTTTGTGCTTTAACTTTAATGAAGTCAGTTTTATTTTTCTTTAAACTTACATATATAAATTGTTCCCAAAGTAAGTTCATATCAAACATTAGTGCCAAAACATGGTTTCGTCCTTTACTTACATCTGGATGGTATTTCAATAAAAGTAGTTTTGCAATTTCAATTGCCTTTTGGTAATGTTGATTTTTTCTATTATAAACTAATTTTTCAAAAGTAGCATCTGAAACTTTTATATCTGGCATTTCAGGAAAATGTAAAAGCAAAACCCCAATGCGGCTATGTAAATCATTATTGGTGTTGATTTGTTTTAATAATTTTAGTGCTTTATAAAGAATATAATGCAACGTGTGTTCAATATCATAAGTCGAATAACGAACATAAAAACGTTCCTGATGAATCAAGTTTTGTTGAATATGTTTACTAAATTGTAAGCTGCCTTTTAATGCAGTAACATTTCCTTCTTTTTTTCGATACTTTTTTACTAAACCATTATGCAGTAAATATTCGACTTCTTTGATGAATAACTCAAAATATAAATCAAGAATAGTATTGTTTTTTATTTTTAAATTACTGGAGCTCGTAGATTTAATGTCAAAACTACCAACAGCTCTCAACATCCCGATTAATAAGTCACGCCATTTTTGATCTTCTCCTGCCGAATGTGGGATTTTATCAGCCTTTGGCAATACTTCGATTAAAGTATTACCAACTTGTATAACACCAACATGTTCCTTAAATTGAACTCCATTGTAAACTAATTTATAGAAAGGTTTTCCGTTACCATAATAACGTTCTAACGCTTCGAATTGATCTTTAGTGATTTTCTTTTCACCTCTGTCAAAACGAAGAATTTCATGTTCAAAAACAACGATATTTTTTTTTATTTTACTCAAATTATTTATTCATTAAAGCTTGAATAGCTTGACTAAAATTTATTTCTTGATCAAGTTTGTATTTTCTGTAATCAATAATTTCGTAAACATTTTTATTGTCAAAATCATCTTCAACATCGTGAAATTTGGCAAAAATATCTGATCCTTCCGATTCTTTCAAATGCACAAAACCTTTTCCTAAAACTAAACCAATTTTACTATAATCGCCAAAGAAATATTCTTGAAGCAAGGGAATGATATTTTTATAAAAAGAATCTATTATTGAATTTTGATCTTTATTTAATAAATAGGAGTGACCTATTTTATGATCTTTATCTAACAGTTTTTCAATTCTTAAATTGATTGTTTTTAGTATTTCAGAAGCTTTATGTCCAAAAATGTCATTTTGTAATTCATCTAAATAATAAAGCGGTGGCATTTCTTCAAAACAAAAGCGTCTTCGCAAAGCAGCATCCAAAGCTTCGACACTTCTGTCAGCTGTGTTCATAGTTCCGATGATAAATAGATTAGGCGGAACACCAAATTTTTCCTTACTATAAGGTAGCATAACTTCTAAAGATTCTTCGTTTCCTAATCTTTTATTTTCTTCAATTAAAGTAATCAATTCTCCAAAAATTTGAGAAACATTTCCTCGATTGATTTCGTCAATAATAATCACATGGTTTTTTACTTCTTTTTCTGAAATTATTAGTGGTTGGTATTTATTTAATTTATCAAGAATTGATGGATAATAAATTCCAACTCCAGTTAGTCTAACTTCTTTTTTCTGATAATAATAATCTTTTAAGGTGGCAATGCTTAAAGTATGTCCTGTTCCTCCGCTAGCCTTTTTAAACTGTATTGATTTTGTCGTAAAACCTATAATCGTAAAGTCATTTCCTTCTCTTTTAAGAGGAAACTTGATTTCTTCATTTTCTATCCATTCTTCTTTTAACAGTAAAAAAGCATCTTCAAAAGATAGTTTTTTACTATTACCTTGTTTAGCATCTTCCCAGTTATTTTCAGCAGTTTTGCATATTTCTAAAAATAGCCCAGGAGTAATGTCATAAACAACAATATCTTTCTTGGTTTCGGGTTTTATTCCTTCAATAAAATCTTCATAACTCATGCTTTGATGAAAGGTTGTAAATACAATTTGACCAGTTTTGACCAAACGTTCATATTCTACTTTAATCAAATCACGATTTTGAATTAGATTAAAATCAGGATTTGCGATAGCTATTGCCTTATTAATAGTATTATACGTTTTTCCTGTTCCTGGAGGGCCATACAAAATTTGGTTTAAAGGATGATTTATCATACTCTTGTTTGATTGTGAAATTTTAGATAAACTTTTAAATTCGTCTCTAATTAATTTGCCAAAATTAGCTTCTAAATAAAATAATGCTTCTTCTAATTTTGAAAATAAATTTTCGTCATCAAGGTCATAACTTTCGAAATAAGCTAGACTTAATTCACCTCCCTGATGATCATTATTCCAAAAAGTTTTTTCGTTTTTGTGCTCAGAAATCAAATTTTTAAACTGCTTTTTTCGTTTTTCATCAAAATGAATTTCTGTGAATATTTTAGTAGGATCTTTTTTTCTTGTAATTAATTCATAATGACAGAATCCATCTTTACCAATTTTATTTTCTGGATCACTTATCCAAACATATTGTGGATATATTTTTTGAAAATTAAAATCTTTAATTTTAGTTTTTTCATCAATGATATACCTTTTAAAGTTTTCAATAATTTGAGCAAAGCGATTATCTATTGGTTTACTATTGTTTCTTAAATCGAGTTTAACTTTTTCTCTCAAAATTGCCCATTTTAATATATCAGTTAATGTTTTTTCCCAGTTTGGTTTGAGATCTTCAATTACAGTAACTTCATTAGTATTTATGCCAAAGGATTTAAAGCTATTCTCAACTTCTATTTCTTTCTTTTTTCCTTTGCCAACTGTCATTCTATAGGATTCTAGTAAATGGGTTTTTCCTTGACTTTCCCTGCATATTTTTGGATTAGATAAATCCATATTATATAATTGCCCTCTTATATTTAATGATTCAATAACAATATAACTACCTGTATTTTCTCTTGGAATACTTCTAATAACGTAACTATGTGAATTATCTTTTTTTATAAATAAAAATCCGTTCATTCCATCCCAACCGCCGTTAGGGCTACCATAAGTAATATCTGTTTTTCCTTGACAAATCCAATCATTAAGATTTTGACCTATCTGTAGGTTTGTTATGTAATTTAGAAAATCGTTAGCAAGGATATGTTGGTTCATTAATTTTAATTAGTTTGTTAATTTTTGTTTCTGACAATACTTAAGCATTCTTTTTTTTTTTTTTTTGGGGTAAGTTGCTTTATGTTAGGTTAATATGCTTTTTTGGGGCGCTCTTTTAAGTTTTTTAGATAAGAAGAATACAATTATAGCTGACAAACATACTGAAACGATTTAAAATTAAAGTATGGAAAACCGTAATGAATTAAATGTTTTTTATATAATTCCTTGAATTATGGTTTTCCATAAATAAAATTTGATTTTAATAAAGTTATTTGTTTTAAGATAAGTGATAGTCACCAATCTTAATATAACAATTAAAATAAAATAATATGCAGACAGTTGAAGCTATTAAGCCAGGTCCAAAACCAAAAAAAGAAGATGGAACACTAGATGAAAGAAGACGTGTTACACCAGAAAAAAAAGAAGATTATCCTCCTTTGAAAGAACATGATCATAAGAAAAATGAATAATGAGGTTTAGTTGAAAAATGAGAGGCAGTTTTTTACTGTCTCTTTTGTTTTGAAATATTCAAGATGTAAATTATTTTAGTACAAAGTCAAAATACGTTCTCTTTATTTTCCCAGTAGAAAACCAGTTAATTGTTTGTTTCCTCTTTACACTTCGGTATATATTCAATACTTTAGCACTCATAATTATAATGTAAAAAAATACTTGTTTAATGGCAGCCGAACAAAAACAAAAATTAGAACAACAACTCTGGAATATTGCTAACACTCTTCGTGGGAAAATGGATGCAGATGATTTTAGAGACTATATATTAGGTTTTATTTTCTACAAGTACTTGAGTACAAAAATGAATTTGTATGCAAATGAAGTATTGAAACCAGACAGTTTGACTTTTCAGGAAATCGAAGGACATGCTGACGAAGCTTTATTAAAGCAAGAATTAAAATCATTAGCGATTGACAAACTTGGTTTTTTCTTAGAACCATCTGAATTGTTTTCGGAGTTGGCAAGAAGAGGAAATGCGGGTGGAAAAAACAATTTTATTCTGGGCGATTTAGCAAAAGTACTTACGCACATTGAGCAAAGTACAATGGGCTCTGAGAGCGAAGAAGATTTTGGAAATCTATTTTCTGACTTGGATTTAACTTCTCATAAATTAGGAAAATCTGAATCAGATAAAAATGAATTGATTGTAAAAGTACTTGTACATCTTGATGAAATTGATTTTGATTTAGAAAATGTAGATAGCGATGTTCTTGGTGATGCCTACGAATATTTGATTGGAAAATTTGCCAGTGGTGCCGGGAAAAAAGCCGGAGAATTTTATACGCCACAGCAAGTCAGCAGCATTTTGGCACAATTGGTGACTGTTGGAAAAGATAAACTTAAAAGTGTTTATGACCCCACTTGTGGTTCAGGTTCGTTATTATTGCGTGTAGCTAAAGAGGTAAAAAGTGTAAGTGAATTTTACGGACAAGAAATGAATCCTACGACGTACAACTTATGTCGTATGAACATGATTATGCACGATGTTCACTACAAACGTTTTGATATTAAAAACGAAGATACTCTGGAACGCCCACAACATTACGATATGCGTTTTGAAGCTATTGTCGCTAATCCTCCTTTTTCTGCAAACTGGAGCGCAAGCCCTTTATTTATGAATGATGAGCGTTTCTCTGCTTATGGAAAACTAGCACCAAGCAGTAAAGCCGATTTTGCTTTTGTGCAACATATGGTACACCAGCTGGATGATAACGGAACAATCGCAATTGTTTTACCTCATGGTGTTTTATTTCGTGGTGCTGCCGAAGGACACATACGTGAGTATTTAATAAAAGAGAAAAATTACTTAGACGCTGTAATTGGTTTACCTGCTAATATCTTTTACGGAACCAGTATCCCAACTTGTATTTTGGTTTTGAAGAAAAAAAGAACCGATGCCGAAAATATTTTATTTATAGATGCCAGCCAACATTACGAAAAGGTAAAAACCCAAAACGTATTGCGTAATCAGGATATTGACAAAATTATAAATACTTATAAAAACCGCATTACAGAAGAAAAATACAGCCATCTCGTACAGACGCAATTTATTGCGTATCAAGATTACAACCTAAATATTCCTCGTTATGTAGATACTTTTGAAGAAGAAGATGCAATTGATTTGAAAGCTATAACTACAGAATTGCGAGAATTAGCAGTACTTGGTAAAACTACAGATGAAACAATTGCCAATTTTTGTGATGAATTAGGAATTGAAAGACCATATTAATGAGTAGAGCAACTTTAAATATAGAAAAGAAAGATATTCTTTTTCCTGAATTAAGATTTCAAGAGTTTGTTGATAATTGGACAAAAATTAAAAATACAATTCAAATTATTGCAGGGAATGCTTATTCTCTAAATGATTATCAAGATGAAGGTGTAATATTAATTCAAGGAATAAATATCACACCAGGCAAATTGGATATTACTAATATTAATTATATAGCTGAGAATCATAAATCAAAACATATCGTTCTTTCAGAAGGTGATATTTTGCTTGGGCTTAATCGTCCTGTTACAAATGGAGAATTAAAAGTATGTAGATATAGTCTAAAAACTAAGGGATATTTATATCAGAGAGCTGGAAAATTAAATTTTAATAATGAACAAATAAATTCTAATTTTCTGTATCAATTTTTAAGATCTGATAATTTTTTAAAAGACATTAGTAATGAATTAGTTGGTTCGGACCAACCATATATTAGATCAAACTTATTTCAAGTTACAAAATTAAATTTTCCAACCCTCTCAGAACAACAAAAAATAGCATCTTTTTTAAGTGCAGTCGATGAAAAAATACAGCAACTTTCTCGCAAAAAGGAATTATTAGAACAATACAAAAAAGGCGTAATGCAACAATTGTTTTCTGGTAAGTTGCGGTTTAAAGATGAGAATGAGAAGGATTATCCTGACTGGGAGGAGAAGAAGTTGGGGGAAGTTGCAAATAGAGTTATTAGAAAAAATAAAGAAAATAATATAAATGTTTTAACAATTTCTGCACAACTTGGATTAGTTAGTCAATTGGAATATTTCAATAAATCAGTTTCAGCAAAAGATGTTAAGAATTATTATTTAATTGAAAGAAATGATTTTGCTTACAATAAAAGTTATTCTAAAGGCTATCCAATGGGAGCAATTAAAAGACTTAAAAAATATGACAAAGGGGTAGTTTCAACTTTATATATATGTTTTAGTTTTCGTGAAATGGTTTCATTAAATTTTATGGAGCATTATTTTGAATATGGACTCCATAATAAAGAAATTGAAAAAGTAGCTCAGGAAGGAGCTAGAAATCATGGATTATTAAATATTGGTGTTAAAGATTTTTTGAATATTGAATTGATTTTACCATCTATAATAGAACAGCAAAAAATCGCCAATTTTTTATCGAGTATCGATGATAAAATAGAAAACACCAATAAACAAATTACCCAAACACAAACGTTCAAAAAAGGGTTGTTGCAGCAAATGTTTGTGTAGAGACGCGATTTATCGCGTCTATCAATCAGTATAGGTGTAGATTATATTGAGACGCGATAAATCGCGTCTGTACGGATAATTGGAATCGATACACGTGACGCACGTAGAGACGCGATTTATCGCGTCTAACACAACGGATTTCAAATATTGGAATTTCCAAATTGGATTGATTCACAGTGCGTGAGACGAGATAAATCGCGCCTGTACTACCAATAGAGAATAAAGATTATTGTAGATATGATAAAATTTAAAAATAAATATCGCATTCCATCTGCCCGATTGCAAAATTGGGATTATGGTACAAATGGTGCTTATTTTATCACAATATGCACAGATAAAATGAAGCATTATTTTGGAGAAATTTTTGAATGCGAAATGCAATTAAATGAATTAGGGAAATTAGCCCAGGAATTATGGAAAGAGATCGCAAATCAATTTTCGTATGTCGAATTGGGTAATTTTGTAATTATGCCCAACCATGTACATGGGATATTAATCATAAACAAATCCGCAACGGTAGAGACGCGATTCATCGCGTCTCCAAACAACGAAGAGAAAAAAGGAGGAGTGACAGGAGATAAAAACCCGATGCTGAATGAAAATATATCGCGCATTATTCGATGGTATAAAGGAAGATCTAGTTTTGAAATGCGTAAAATACATGCTGATTTTAGTTGGCATTCCAGATTTCATGATCATATTATCAAAGATTCTACATCGTTTGAAAATATTCAAAATTATATAGAGAATAATCCTTCCAAATGGGAAGAAGATAAATTTTATAAATAAAAAAATGGGACATCAATCTGAAGCCGTATTAGAAAATAACTTAATCAAGCAATTGGTTGGCTTGGATTATACGCCCATTAAAATACAGGATGGAGATGCTTTGGTTTCTAATTTAAAAAAGCAGTTAGAAGTTTTTAACGACACTAATTTTAATGCTAAAGAATTTGATGCAATTTTGAATCATTTAGCCAAAGGAAATGTTTTTGAAAAAGCCAAAACACTTCGGGATTATTTTCAATTGACTAAGGAAGATGGTACTTCATTTTATGTTCGGTTTTTTAATACAGAAGATTCTAGTCAAAATTTATTTCAGGTTACCAACCAAATATTTTTAGAAGGAAGCTACAAAAATCGTTTTGATGTAACGTTATTAGTCAACGGTTTACCTTTGGTACAAATAGAATTGAAACGTTCCGGAATCGAAATCAAAGAAGCTTTCAATCAAATCAATCGCTACCAAATGCATTCTTTTTGGAGCAATCATGGTTTGTTTCAATATGTGCAACTGTTTGTGATAAGCAACGGTGTTAATACCAAATATTTAGCGAATAATAAATTGCAATCTGTCAAGCAAACTTTCTTTTGGGCAGATGTCAATAATAAAAATATCACAGAATTAACTGCGTTTACCTCTGCCTTTCTGAATCCTGTTCATCTTGGTAAAATGATAGCGAATTATATCGTAATTAACGAAACCCACAAAGTAATGATGGTGTTGCGTCCTTATCAATATTTTGCAACGGAAGCAATTATTCATCAAGTTAAAAATTCTAATGACAACGCCTATATTTGGCATACAACTGGTTCTGGAAAAACCTTAACTTCTTTTAAGGCAAGTCAAATTTTGATGGAATTGCCAGACGTTTATAAAGTTGTTTTTGTAGTTGATAGAAAAGATTTGGATTATCAAACCATGAACGAATTCAACGCTTTCAAAAAAGATAGTGTTGATGTTACCGATAATACGCAATCCCTAATCAGACAATTAACAGATAATACTAAGTTGGTTTTAACAACTATTCAGAAATTGAACAATGCAGTTTCAGAACGTTTCAAAGGTAATATTGAACCTTTACGACATAAGAAAATTGTTTTTATTTTTGATGAATGTCACCGTTCCCAGTTTGGAGAAACCCATGAACGCATTACAAAATTCTTTGAGAAAAGCCAGTTAATTGGTTTTACAGGAACACCCATATTTGCAGAAAACGCATCTAAAAATGATTTAGGAAAACGAACCACCAAAGATTTGTTTGGTAATTGCCTGCATAAATATGTAATTACAGATGCTATTCGGGATCAAAACGTATTACGCTTTGGAATTGAATATGTGGGGAAATACAAAAACAAGAGTAATACTTTTATTGATATAGAAGTTGAAGATATCGATAAGCAAGAAGTTTTAGATTCCCACAAAAGAATTAACAAGATTGTTGATTATATAATTGCGTATCACAATCAAAAAACCTTTAATAGAGATTATTCGGCACTTTTAGCCGTAAGCAGTATCAATAATGTGATTCAGTATTATGATCTTTTTCAGCAAAAGAAAGAAGCCGGAGAACATGATTTGCGTATTGCTACTATTTTTACCTATGGCACTAATGAAGATTCAGACGAGGCACAAGATTTTCTTCCTTCTGACGAAGTAGATTTTGATGTTTTGGCAGAACCAAGAACTCTTTATGAATCCAGGCATACCAGAGATAAACTGGAAAAATACATTGGACATTATAATGCAATGTATGGTACCAGTTTTACAAATAAAGATAGTTCATCATTCGAAAAATATTTCCAAAACATTAGTAAACGATTAAAAAACCGTGAAAAGGAAAATTTCAATAATGAACAAGATCGTTTAGATATTGTAATTGTTGTTAATATGATGTTGACTGGTTTTGATGCTAAAAAAGTAAATACACTTTATGTAGATAAAAATCTGAAACAACACGGATTAATACAAGCTTATTCAAGGACAAATAGAATTTTAGGGGAACAAAAGTCTCAAGGTAATATTTTAGCCTTCAGAAACCTTAAAAAAGCAACTGATGATGCAATTACTTTATTTTCGAATAAAGAGGCAATAGAAGTTGTTACAATGCCCGATTATGAAAAGATAGCGGCAAAGTTTGATGAAGCATTAAAACTTTTAAGAGAAATAACACCAACTTACCAAAGTGTAGATGATTTAGAAAGCGAAGAAGACGAAGCACAATTTGTACAAGCTTTCAGAAAATTAATGCGAGCCATGAACGTGTTGCAATCCTATGCCGATTTTGATTGGGAAGATTTACTGATTGATGAACAGGAATTTGAAGATTATAAAAGCAAATATCTAGACTTGTACGAAAAAGTAAAGCAAGACAATCAGAAACAAAAAACTTCAATACTAGACGATATCGATTTTGAATTAGAATTAATTCATAGAGATCAAATAAATGTGGCTTATATTTTGAAATTATTAGCACAATTAAAAGGAGCTAAAACTCCTACTACAGCGGCTGCTCAAAGAAAAGTTATTATTGATTTATTGGGCGGTGATATTCAATTGAGAAGTAAAAGAGAATTGATCCAAAAATTCATCGATGAGAATATGCCCCACATTAAAGATGGCGATTCGATCGAAGATGAGTTTGAAAAATTCTGGCAAGATCAAAAAGTATTAGCATTAGGAAAATTGTGTGAAGAAGAACATCTGGACAAAGCCCAATTCAAAGCGCTGATTGATGCTTATATCTATAGCGGTAGAGAACCAATAAAAGACGAAGTTTTTCAATGTTTAGACAATAGACCAAGTATTCTTCAGGCAAGAGTTATTGGCGATCGAATTATTGCAAGAATGAAGGAGTTCGTAGAGGTTTTTGTAAACGGAATGATGGCTTAGTAGTTGTTCGGGATTTCCGAATAACTGGTTTTTCAGTCAGTTCTTCTTTCTGTTGGTTTTTTCTTGTGGTTATTTGTGCTTTTTTGAAATGTATCTTCTAATAACCCCCAAAACCCCTAGCCCAGACAGAAGCGGCATCCTTTTTCTTGCTCCTTTAGCAAGGAAAAGATATAGCGGATGGCTGGAAATAGCTCCTGAAAATTAAATTCCAAAATTTTAAATTCCAAATACCAAAATCCTAGAACTTCTCTCAGCATAACAATAATAAATCTCAGAAAGCGTTATAATAAAACTTCAAGCCCTCCCGGGCACACCAAAACCTCAACCCCAAAACCTCCAAAATCCCCAATAAAAACTGTATACTGTATCCCAAAAACGTATAATAATTACACACATCAAAATAACCCAAAACCGCTAAATAACTCAAAACCAGTAAAAACACATAATGGCACAACGCTTGCAAAATGGGATAACGTAGATATTCCTTTCGATAAATGAAAATAACGAATCGAGGGGAAAGCAAATAAACTAAAAGCCCATAGCAAGCAATCAAAAAGTAGTGTCATATGAAAAGTGAAACCTTAACAACAGAACAATTTTATACGTCGAAATCAGATCTTAATAACGAACAAGCCTTAAACAGTTCCATTTTTCGTATTAGTAATGATCATGCAACAACAAAAAAAGTAAACGAGCGCACCAAAAGTAAGTTTGGATTATTTGTACTGGTAAGTACTTTTATCTTAATGTTTGTTGGAGCTTATTCTGTCTATCATATGCAAGATGACTTCGATCAGTTTCAGATTGAACGTCTGAACTCAAATTGGGGATTACCATTTTTGATCATTGCGGGATTATTATTTTTCTTTCAGACAGGAGTTTTTCTGTACAATTTATACTTGTTTTTTAAATACAAGCCAATCGAATCCGTTTCGGATGAAATGTTGCCAACCGTTACCGTAATTGTTCCTGCGTATAACGAAGGAAAACTGGTTTGGGATACTTTATTGAGTTTGGCCGACAGTGATTTCCCTGCACATAAACTAGAAATATTAGCCGTTGATGACGGAAGTAAAGATGATACCTGGTACTGGATGCAACAGGCCAAAATAAAATTGGGAGATCGTTTAACGATTTTTCAACAACCGGCAAACGCGGGAAAACGTCACGCCTTATACCGTGGATTTGAATTAGGAAAAGGCGAAATTTTTGTAACGGTAGACAGTGATTCAATCGTAAAAAAAGATACGCTACGTAATTTAGTAAGTCCGTTTGTGGTAGACGAAAAATGCGGAGCAGTGGCAGGAAACGTTCATGTTTTGAACAGCAAAAAAGCAATTTTACCAAAAATGCTGAATGTAAGTTTCGTAATGAGTTTCGAATTTATGCGTTCTGCCGAAAGCAAATTAGGTTCGGTTCTTTGTACTCCCGGAGCAGCTGCAGCATACCGTAAAACAGCCGTTTTCGCTTGTCTTGACGAATGGATCAACCAGACTTTTATGGGGCAGCCATCTGACATTGGTGAAGATCGCGCCATGACCAATATGATTTTAAAACAAGGTCAACATGTATTGTTTCAGCGAAATGCTTATGTATTAACAAATGTTCCTGAAGAATACACCGGATTGTACAAAATGTTTATCAGATGGAGTAGAAGTAATGTGCGTGAAAACATCGCAATGGCAAAATATGTTTTCACAGATTTTAGAGAAGGATCTAAATTTGGTTCAAGACTTTTATGGCTGAACCAGGCATTAAGAATCGTTATGGCGTATCCGTTCATGCTTTTCATGTTCTTTTTTATCGCGATTCATCCACTATTGTTTTTAAGTTCAACATTTTTAGGAATCTTAATCGTATCAAGCTTTCCGGTTTTGTTTTACGCAAAAAGATATAATTTTTCAGATTCGCTTTGGGCGTATTCATACAGTGTTTTTTACACCTTTAGCTTATTCTGGATTACACCATACGCCATCGTTACTGCCAATAAAAGAGGTTGGTTAACACGTGGTTTAGCATAAAAATTAAATATTAGAATTAGATTAGAAATTGAAATTAGATTTGTTTTTGAAACTCCTGTTCATCTGAGCAGGAGTTTTTTTATGGAATAAAGTGAGATGTTTTTTTAGCCACTGATTAAAGGATTAAAAAGGATTTTTTACAAATAGGAGATTTTAAATTACTTGTGGTTCTAATTTGGTCAAAGTTCTATATCTTGAAAAACACATTTAATTTATATTTTTTCAGGAGCTAATCCCGCTATCCGTTCCAATCTTTTTCTGGCTAAAGAAGCCAGAAAAAGGATTTCCACTTCTATCGGGGCTAGGGCCCTCATTTTCATAAGAATATTTTGGTTTAGTTTGTCATTTCACAGAAGAAATCACATTTGTTCAAAGTTGATCGGCGCATTTTTGTCATTTCAACCGAAGAGAGAAATCACACACAAACTCGACAAAGATTGTTGATTTTCATTGTCGAGTTTCTTGTGTGATCCTTCCTGCGTCAGGATGACAAGATTGTGGTGAACCTTCATTGTCGAGCTACTTGCGGAGATTTTTAGTTCCTCGAAATGACAAACTTTGGCGCTATTTCTTGAAATCTTAACTTATCGTATTTCAACATAGCCCGTGGTTTCAACCACGGGAAACGTATCGAAATAACGTATCGAAATAATCAAACACGATAAATATATTGTGTCCCAACAGTTGAAACCATTAAATATCTTTTTCATATCAAGAGTATTTAGATCTGAATCTGAAATACCGTTATTTTTCCTCATTAAAATAATTTCAAAAAAAATAATTAATAAAAGAATGTTCATTCATTTATTATTTTATCTTTGCCAAAAAAAATGCCATGAGAATTCGGGATATTGACAAAGAGAAGCTGGTCATTACAACTGCAATTGATCAAATCGTACGCGACGGATTTCAGGGATTCAGCATGAATAAGCTGGCAAAAGCCTGTTCCATTTCTGTTGGAACCTTATACATTTATTATAAAGACAAAGATGATTTAATACAAAAAATAGGTGCTGTTACGGCACTTAAATTTTTTACCAGTACGGTAAAAAACTTTTCGCCTCAAATGTCGTTTGAAGAAGGATTATGGAAGCAATGGGAAAACCGCGCGGCATTTACCATGAAATACCCCAAGGAAGTTGCTTTTTTTGAAATCGTCAAACATTCGCCTCACTCAGAAATTATTCTGGATTCTATTAAAGAGTTTGCAGATTTTAGAATGATTATGAAAGAGTTCATAGATAACGGACTACGTAATAAAGAACTGGTTCCTATGACATTTGAAGCCTTTTGGTCTGTTGCCTACGGACCATTATACACGCTGTTGAACTTGCATACTGAAGGTAAGAGTATGGGAGGAAAGCCATTTAAGCTTACCAATGAAATTATGAAAGAAGCTTTTAGCCGAACCATAAAAGCTTTAAAACCATGAAAAATTATGGAAACTGATTTAAATACCATACACGTTTTTAAAACAAATATTGCCACTGTAGATCCGGCTTGCCAACTGCGTAAAACGCTCGACGAGCATCAGGACATACAGCAATGGAGTATCGATCACGAAGATGTCGATTGTGTACTTCGCGTTGTTTCTTCGGTACTAAAGCCCGAAACAATCATTGGTATGATCAACGAATTTGGTCATGAATGCCAGGAATTAAATTAATAAAATAACCACTTTATATGGAAAAAACATCAGGGGACAGCCCCACTTTTACCTTTAACCAAAAAATCATTATCGCCATTCTGGCCCTTTTGCAGTTTACTGTAATTCTTGATTTTATGGTCATTTCTCCGCTGGGAGATATCTTAATGAAAACACTCGACATGACCACTTCAAACTTTGGTTTTGCCGTTTCCGCTTACGCATTTAGTGCTGGAATTTCGGGATTACTAGCAGCAGGTTTTGCAGACAAATTCGACCGAAAAAAATTATTGATTTTCTTTTATACAGGATTCATTATTGGTACTGTTTTCTGCGCACTTTCAACAAGTTATATGATGTTGCTTATGGCGCGAATCGTAACCGGACTTTTTGGTGGTGTAATTGGTTCAGTATCTTTAGCTATCGTAACCGATTTATTTGTCATTCATCAAAGAGGCCGTGTGATGGGATTTATACAAATGGCTTTTGCTACCAGTCAGATTTTAGGAATTCCGGTTGGTTTGTATTTTGCCAACAATTGGGGATGGCATTCGGCCTTTATCATGATTGCCGTTTTAGGAGTCATGATTCTGATTGCGATTATCACCCAAATGCAGCCCATTATCAAACATCTTGAAGTACAATCAGATAAGAGTCCGTTTTTGCACCTTTGGCATACGCTAAGCAACAAACAATATCAGATAGGTTTTGCTTCTATTGCCTTTCTTTCGGTTGGAGGATTTATGTTACAGCCTTTCGGAAGTGCTTTTTTGGTCAATAATATTAAAATTAGCCATTTAGAATTGCCAATGGTATTTTTCTTTACCGGACTTTCAGTTCTTTTTATCATGCCTTTGGTCGGAAAGTTAAGTGATAAAATAAGCAAGTTCAAATTGTTTGCAGCAGGTTCTATACTTTCGATCATTATGATTTTAATTTATACCAACCTAAATCCTATTCCGTTATGGGAAATCGTAGTGATCAATATGATTTTGTT
>Ga0247809_1000316_pt1 | contig 24031 bp, 20 predicted proteins | sample UWRJL104311B1_FD_180951 | JGI IMG/M metagenome (GOLD analysis project Ga0247809, IMG submission 180951) | Plant litter microbial communities from Arlington Agricultural Research Station in Wisconsin, United States - UWRJ-L104-311B-1 | ecosystem: Environmental > Terrestrial > Plant litter >...
ATCGGGCCAAGCAGTTGGAAAACTCTTATTTTCACATCTTTGCGCAACCCTTTGTCTTTCCCTCGGCGATACATCCTGATCTGCAATGCTTGCAAAAGCTTCTTCGTATCCTTGTTATTACTTCTTTCCTTAAGTTTCTCACCAACAATATTGCGCGGCAATCTTGAGCTACATGACTAGTAAATCACTCAACTCGGTAAAGAACATGTCGCAAGCAAAATGCAACCCACAGACGTCACCCCACCTCCCCTAAAGACATTTGCGATTCACGAAGCTTCGGAGATGGTCCTTTATCAGGGAGGTCTCTACCTGCGAATCGATATCCGAATCTTAAAGTCGATAAAAATCCATCATGCAAAGAGTGCATGTCCCGAGGTGAAACGAATTGCCTGAATATCGATTCCTGGTAGAAAAAGTAGAAAATAAAAGTCATTGCCTACTTGAGTTTCAAATAGAACCATCAAAAGTTCCAGTCCTTCTTTTCGAACGTCTGTTCTTCGTCTTATCTCTCATTTCCAAAAAGTCAAAATGTTCTACTCCAAGACGTTAGTCGTCGCCACACTCATTTCTACCTGTGTTTCATCTTACGCACCAACTTCCACATCATGTCCTAACACGCCTCTCGTACGATCTGCAGCCACTGGTCTCTCAGACAGTGAAGAGACCTACGTGGAAGCTCGCAAATGTAACGCGGATGCGGCTTTGGCATTGTGGCTGATCAAGACGGATCCAGCTTTCATGATGGGTTTGAATCGAGACATGCCAACCATTGCACTTACAAGTAGTGGCGGAGGATTTCGCGCAACACTTTCCGGTGCTGGTACTGTCCAAGCACTTGATATACGTGATACTTGGGTTAGTACGTCTGGTTTATACCAAGCCATCAGTTATCATTCAGGTCTTTCTGGTGGTTCTTGGCTGCTGTCATCAATCATATCTACCAACTATGCTACAATCTCTACCATCTACAACACAATTTGGAAGACTACCCTGAGCAATGGATTGTTCAACCCTCTTGGAAGTCAGTCTACTGTCTATGCTCAAATCAACAAGGACCTCCAACTCAAGGCTGGTGCTGGATTCAAGAGTACAATCGCAGATGCTTGGACTCGATTGATTTCATATGCCATCTTGCCAGGTGCTAACGGAGGTGTGGATAATCTCATGTCACAAGTTACATCAAAGTTCAGCTTCAGAGCATTCGCAGTTCCTTATCCCATCATCCTCGCTCAACATGTCGATTTGAGTGGCACATCATGTATCCCTCCTGCTGACGCACCGTTCTGGGAGTTTACACCATTCGAAACGGGATCATGGGATAGCAGAATTGCTGCTTTCACCCCAACCAAATTCCTTGGTACATCAATCGAAGCTGGGACACCAACTGGACAATGCACTACCGCATACGAGAATCTTGGATTCATTGCTGGAACATCGTCAAGTCTGTTCAACGACCCCGGAATTGGATTTGATGTTCCCGAGCCAACTATTGCTGGCTTTTGTCAACTATCTCAACCAGTCAATGTTTCCGACACCGCTGCCGCCACGAACGCTGCCGTTGGTGCGTTGTCACAGAGTATTCCAGCCATCCAGCTCGCACAAGTCTCAGATCTCTTTGCTGAATGGCCAAATCCATTCTACAAGTCTGCTGCATCTCCACTTGTTCAAGCACAAAAGAGCCTATCATTGGTTGATGGAGGTGAATCTGGTCAAATCAACCCAATCTTCCCCATGCTTCTACCACAACGTAACATCAGTGTCGTCATTGTGAGCGACAATACTGATGGTAACAACAACTATCCATCTGGCAAGGAGATGCGTGCCACTTACTTGGCCGCAAAGGCTGCTGGGTTGACAAAGATGCCATTCATTCCTGAGTCGTCTGTTCTTTTGGCTGGTGGTTTGACTTCTCGTCCTGTTTTCTTTGGTTGCGGGGACAAGTCCACGGCGACTATTGTTTGGATGCCAAATTATGAGGCTATTCCAGGTGGAGGAAACACTGAAACCGCACGTATGCAGTACAGTGCCGCGGATAGTGCACAGGTTATCAAGAATGGTGCAGCTGTGATGAGTCAAAATAATAGTCCTGCATGGGCGAAGGCTTTGGGTTGCGCTTTCATGGAGAAGACAGGACCTGTTCCAGGATTTTGTACGCAGATGCTTGCAAAGTATTGTTTCAAGCAGTAGATTGCTTATTCAAGAATAGACTAATGATTGATGTTTGCAAAGTGTTTCCTCCTCGATGTGATAGCTCTTGCTTTCTGTGGTGTGTGCTTCTTGATACCTAGCTAGAGACACCTTAATCAATAGCTGCATGCTTTCGGAGGCTAGGAGAACAATGTCAGCCTCAATTCATGGGCAATCAAGGGGCGTGCTGTCTTTCTAGAGCTGCCAAGAGACATCCTCCGCTATAGTTCCCGCGAATCTAGTATGCAACCTCGAAACAACTCCATAAAATGGCATGACTCGTAACCTCATCGCCCTTTTCATTTTTACAGTAAAGCTAGCTAATTAAGTTTTGCGCAAATGACTGACAACTTCGTGGCAATCAGTATCCCCATTGATGCGTTTGCCCATCCATAGCCTTGAGATATAAAGGTGAGAAGATTCACATAAGATATTGGGTTGATCAACGGGACCGAGTCACCACCTCTCAAAACTCTGCTTGTAGTGTCGTCTACAAATTCGACATGCTAAAGCTTGCACCTCGGGTCGCTTGTAGGGCTTTGTAATTTTCGTTCTCGTGCGCACCGTTTCTTACCTACCTTCGTTCTCGAAGATAAGCGAACCATCTCTGGGCCATGTACTGAACAGATCTTTATATTGACATAAACATCCCTCAGCTCGAATGTTTTTCCTCCACTGGAATGCCTGTAGAGGAACTTCCATCCCAGCTGACTGATATTGTTGGCAACTCGGAGAATGATAATATTTCTGTAATTGCATTGTTTCCTCCGTCTGGGTCGTCGATCGTAGCTGTGAATGTTATCATCGGCATCACAGGCACAGTTTTCGAGGATTCCAGGAAAATAGCACTGGTGATTGGAGTATCCAGGTATGTCTCCGTGACAATTTGACTATTCTCAGTTGTGATTTCGTAATCTATGATTGTGCTCACGATGTATTGCGTATTCGAAGTAGTGAGATCGATCGTCTTGATAGGGAACTCGCTCTCTGCGGTCGAAATCTCGTAGTCGATAACAGTACTTCCGACAACTTGAGTGTTTAGTGTTGTAAAGTCGTAGGTCGGGATTGTGGAGGGATACTGAGGTGTAGATGTAGTGATATCCCCAAATTCTGTTGAAACAGCAGTGAGATCACAGGGCCCATCACCACAAACCCAGGACAAGCTCTGAGTAAGTGTTACAAACACGTATTCTGTGGTGGTAGGAGTGATTGTTGCGGTCGTAGTAATCGTTTTGACTTGATTGTTGTGTACTTTGACGCCATAGCAAAGACAGGCAATCGCGTATTGCCTGATGTTCTTGCATGATGGAGTATATGGAGGCGGTAACCCTTTGACGATGAACTTGAAAAGGTTAGTTAAATCGTAGGAAATGCAAGGAGCATTTACATACTGTATCTCGTTCCTCGAGAGGAAAGAAGTCAACTGAGTCCAAGGATCCTTCCACATCCCGCTTTCCTCTTCTTGTAGCACCTATCCTTGGCATTATAGATACGTATTCGGTTTCTGTCGGTGCAGTTCTCGTGATGGTCTTTGTGAAGATCGTATCGTCGTCAATGGCAAGAACTAATGCTCGTTTACAGTCGTTGATACGCTCAACCCGATTTGGACTGTCTTTACCATCAAACGCCATCTGATTAAAGCAAGCATCTTGTATACATTTTGTTAATGCTGCGTTTGTGAATGAAAGAACGCTATAGATAGCAAACAGAGAATGACTAAAATGCCTCATCGTGAAAGAATGAAACAGCAAGATGCCGTTGGTCGGTGAAGTGATGAAAGTAAAGGCGAGAGAGAAAGCTGTCGAAGGGCGTGTCCTCGACCGATTAATAAATTTGAGATACCACAAATTATACGTCAAACTCAGCCCATACCGAGGTTCAATTTGTTGTCTCCCACGATGGTGGTACTGTTTGTGATAGGACAGTGTTGTGGTTGAGGCTGAAAGTGTGGAACTGATAGTTTTCAATGTCAGTACAAAACCACGTTTTGGAAATTAGAATCTAAGACATTTTGCAATTTCAGGGCTCTTTTGACGAAACGGGGAAGTTCAGGTAGCCTCCTGTTGTGGGAAAGTTGCGGAATTATGTGAGAGTATCCCTTGGTACAGCTTCCCTTGCGTCAAAGAGTATCGAAAGAACATTCTTCGATAACGATACTGCTCAAGCAGGTGGAGTAAATCCATTTAGGGAGCCAGAGATTTCCCAATGCTCTCCATTTGAGTGGTGCAACAGGCCAGAGAGAAGAGCCTACAGGGTTCACAGTTGGCTACACCTTGTCAGACACGTCCAACCTTGAAAGAAAGGGTCCTGTCAAGCAACTGACGCTACTCATGAGAGTATGCTGTAATGTCAAGCGGTATTTTGAACGTTGTGTAACGCGTGGCTCATACCGTCACGTGAACTATTCATCAGTTTTCAGTGATACGCGGTCTGAAGTAGCGTGGTATTGTCTTCTTCCGGGCCTCACAAGCACCCTACTTCATCCGCCACGTTGAAATGTCAGCTACGATATCAAAAGATGCCGGGTCTCCGAGATCTCTAGCACTTCTGAAGTCTTCTTCACTGCCAGGAAGGCTCTCCGCTAATTGAACCATGCTGATAAACTCCTTCTGTCAAGGACTACAAGCTCTTTCCTTCTTCCATTCGAAAGAGTCCCTCGGTAACCAGTATGATATTAGCTGTTGCTTTGCATTCTCCCTTGAGCTGTATCTTGGAGTCTGACATTTCTCAGACAATGCGTGGGTTGATGGCGATGTTTACAAGGCCATTGCGATAAACGGGTCGTACATGCCGACAGTGCGGGGTTGTCGATAACCCCAACGTAGTGCGATTACAATTATTCCACGACGCGTCAGCGAAGCAACCTTACTAGTACAAGTGTTTGGTAATCAAGGTATTACATCATTCCATACTGCCATGTCTTTTGTTTGTCGATAAGATCTTCTTTTGAAGGAACTCGATGATGTAGACCTACAGGCGAGATCGAAGACAGAACAGAAGATGATTAAGTACGTCACGCGATGTATGACAATATTGGGTGAACAAAGAGTTCTTGCATAGCTCCCGCATTCCAAGAAATGCTTAGCACATCTTGTTTTTGGTCAAGCATTGAGGCTTACATCTGATACACTACCCCATCCCGAACTGATCCCGAATGCCGTTTTAGTGCAGCACTACTCAGTGAGATGAACCGCAAGAGACATTAAATAGTAGTGATCCATGTTTCGTTCTGTTCTGTCTTCTTTCTAGATGTTCACTGCATCAACACGATCATTACAGATATCTCGGAAGAGAACCTGTGAGCGGATTCTTCACCTTACAATTTAATTCACAAAGCCGCATTACAGTACCAATACAGCGAGGCCCCTCATGGCTGACGAGAAATATGGCGTTGACGAGCGTGAGTATCAGGCATCCCATCGCAAGAGCATGAGTGCAAGTCGCTACCTTACAACACGTGTCACCACTCTCAAGCCAGCAATGCACAAGGTGCGAAATCCCATCGCATTATTGAGACTTCTGAACCTGGAGCAATGGATGTTCTTCATGGTAGCCTTTTTCGCGTGGTCGTGGGACGCCTTCGACTTCTTTACTGTATCTTTAACAGTAGAGAATCTCGCCGAGAGCTTCGGCAAGACTAAAAAAGGTATTTCCACACGAACGCATCAAGGCAGGCATCTAAATCTCTTCTAGATATCACCTGGGGTATTACACTCGTATTAATGCTGCGTTCAGTCGGGAGTATCATCTTCGGACTAGCAGCTGATCGTTACGGACGAAAATGGCCATTCATTATCAATAACGTCTTGTTTATCATATTGGAATTGGGCACTGGATTTTGCTCAACCTACGAGCAATTCCTCGGAGTACGTGCACTCTTCGGTATCGCCATGGGAGGTCTATACGGTAACGCTGCGGCCACAGGTATGAACTCTTGATTGTTGCTTCTACAACAATTGACTTTGATCCAGCTCTGGAAGACTGCCCCGAGGCAGCACGCGGTATCATCTCTGGCATGCTACAGCAAGGCTACGCATTTGGTTATCTTCTCGCCACTGTCTTCGCTCGCGCATTTGTCAACACCGTTGGTCATGGTTGGAGGCCACTTTTCTGGTTTGGCGCTGGTCCACCAATCCTCATTATAATTTTTCGTCTGTGTCTCCCAGAAACGCGAGCATATCAAGAGCGCAAGCGAATCCGTGAGGAAGAGCCTAATGCTGCCAAAATCTTTGTTGAAGAAGGCAAACTTGCACTGAAAAAACATTGGCTATTACTCATCTACATGGTACTCTTGATGGCTGGCTTCAATTTCATGTCACACGGTTCTCAAGATTTATATCCCACCATGCTTACGAATCAGTACAACTTTTCTGCCAATCGCGTCACTGTCACACAAGTGGTTGCCAATCTCGGTGCCATGACAGGAGGTACTCTCGTTGGTTACAGTTCTTCTATATTTGGTCGTAGGATCAGTATAATCGTTATGTGTATCTTGGGCGGCGCACTGCTCTATCCATATACCTTTGTCAGTGATAATGGTGTGATAGCTGCTGCCTTCTTTCAACAGGCATGTGTACAGGGCGCTTGGGGTGTCATTCCAATTCATTTGATGGAGCTGTCACCTGGTTCATTTAGGACATTCGTTGTGGGCACAAGTTATCAGCTCGGAAATCTCGTTTCTTCTGCAAGTTCAACAATTGAAGCAACGATAGGCGAACGTTTTCCTCTCCCGCCAAAGGGAAAGGTCGCTCGCTACAAGTATGGTTTAGTAATTTGTATCTTTATGGGTTGTGTGTATGCCTACGTTATTCTGCTTACTTTCCTTGGGCCAGAGTATCTAGGTAGAAAGTTTGATGTGGAGGCTGATGAAGATATGGCAGCTGTCACTGGTGGTAGGGACCTAAAGATACGAACTGAGATTGTGCCGGAACATCATCAAAGTAGGGACGCAGAAGCATGATTATGAACCGAGGAAGTGTGTGGTGTGTGGAGAACTTCAGGGCAGTATTGACTGTGTATCTATGTTTCACAATGCATGGAATTATTCATCGCGGGGTCTGCCTAGAGCAGTCTCCATGAGATAGTTGCTGGTGCCAAACAAGAACCGCTGTTCTCTTGCGAGTGAGTTTCAGATAAGTGTTAACTTCGTCGGGCAGCGAACAAATCGAATCACGTGGGCCATAAGATAGTCAAGTTTACCCTAACTGACCTTTAGCCTAACTTCTTTTATTTAGCTAATGCTGTGAAATGATTGATGGTGTTTCGGCCCTACACTAGACATTATTATTCTATTCATGGTCTCCACAATTGTTCACGCCTGTAACTCAAGAACAACAACCCACAGATTAGAGCCTCTAGAACAAACGCAACAAAGAACCAAGAGCAGGAGAACTTAGACAGCTGCGCCAAGTTCTCTACGGCTGTCAAGTTTGGGAACAACTTGATAGGTAAGGGTCCGAGATAATGTCCCAGAATAGCAAATATGCTACCGACGATCTGTGCGCAAACAAGGACAAATGAGGCATGGTGTCTGGTGAGAGTTTGCAACAGCATAACTCCCATTCCTAAGCCCTGTATATTATCCAGGACGCCCAACCATAGCCATAGGCTCCTTGTTACGAGCGAAGAGATCACGGAGGAGCTCAGCCAAGGGAGAAATAATCCGAGTCGACTGGTTACCCACACAATTTGACACCACCTTGGTGAACCAAGACCCATCGCAAATATAGGCAAGACCCACGAGTGTTTCTTGCACAGCTTACCAAAGCTAAACAGCATGATACCCCAGATTATTATGCCGAACAAGATGATGAGACAAGTCGTTTGGGAGGAGCTGACCGCCGTGCTATTCCACAAAAACATCCAATTTCTTCCATGGAGGGGCGATAGAAAGAAATTCTGGACGACAACAACTAATAAAAACCACTATAAACATTAAAATTCATTTTCTCGAATGGAATACTGATTACCTACAAGGATAGTACGTCTCCGAATCATTGCAGGTGCAAAAGCCGGCATACTTGGAGGAATGGCACGATAGCAACTCGGCAAACCCTTGAAAAGAGCCAGTCCAACGAGAGATATCGCTATAGCAAAAGGCGTAGTGATATATGGTAGCCATCTATTGAGGTATGATCCGTCGCGCGCAAGATATTCTATGGTAGTTGGGGGTGGTTGTGACCCAATTTTCCATAGGCCGGCGAAGTAGACTTGTTGCAATCCGCGAATGAAGTATGCACGAAATAACCATTCCGACACTTGACTACCCACTTCATGGCCAAAATTCTCTGTCAGGAAGAACGAGCTGCTCGACGCAGCACTGGTGTAAAGCACTGCAGATAGACCGCCTAGGCTAGATCTACGTGCTGCAAATGGCCGCAACTCAGCCATGCCCATGCCAAATACTGCGATGGCGTAGATAAAGAAAGGTAAAGACATGACCCATCTTGCCTCAGCATGTCGGTATAGTTTCCACCACATCATACTTGTGATGCAATAGACTAAAGTCAGGAAATAGAGTCTTGTTCCGCTTATGTTGAATGAGTCTGAAAGCGTTGTAAGTCGGCACGAGTCGCCTCCCAAGATCTGGCCCTGAAGTATTGTTAGCGTACACGGCTGGCGAAAAACAGGATATTCACCTACCAAAGACAGGAGGATGGTGTAAATTGGCCAATCCCCAATCTTGTAAAGTAAAAGTTGACTAATCGGGTTGGGTTCTGGCTTCTTTACACTCCACAACTCCGATGTATCTTTCTCTTCAAGTGAAGGCTTGCATCTAGTACGATCCCGTCCTAAAGCTGATTGAACTACGGCATTAGTCAAGCGGAACAGAAGATGTCTACTGCCAATACCACGAAATTCTCTCAGTTTTTGACGCCAGAGGATGTTGTGCCAGCGTTTCTCGCAACAACGTAGATAATATTCAACGGCGAGTTCTCCGGTCGAGGAAACTGTGTCTAATTTTATCAGGTCGTCCCGAAACGCTTGTCTGTTCAAGCCATCTTCGTCGGTAAAGGAACTCTCGACCGCCTGCAAGAAAAAAGATTTTCGAATGCACAAGACATTATCCAAGCTCAACTGCTGTCCCCGTTGAACAAAGGGAGTCATTACTTGATCCTCCTTAGAGCGAAGAACCCAATTTTCACCTTGTTTAGGACTCCAGGTAAGAGGAAAAAAACCAGGGGCTTCCGGGTCAATGCTGTTAAAGCTTTCAATAGCCTCTGAGCGTTGAGAACTCACTTCCGCTGCCCAAGTTCGAATGGGAAAGCGCCTCAGAGAACCCTCATTCCTCATCCTTGCTCGTACAAGTTCCCCTGAATTAAGAGCCAATCGACAAGCAGAGTCAAATTGAGCAGACAGGTGCGCTGTCGTTGAGCTCTCGACACTGAACCACCTATGTTTTTGCTGGTTAGCCTGTAATCTCGGTGAGCGGGCATCTAAAAATGAACTCACCAACCAGGCATTGCTCCAAGACCACCTATCAAAGGACCTATGCAAAGAGCGCCCTTGCGGCCAAACTCCAGCTGAACAAGACCAAATGGCTCATCGCGAGATGGAATCAGGACAAAGTCAGTACCCGTTTGTACGAATGATGGGATTGGTATAAATTGCGTTCTCGCGCAGACTCGTCCAGGATAAAGCTGCATGAGTCTCTTGAACTTTAGCAGGGCAAATTGACCGAGAAGGTCGACAATAGGTCCTATCGCAATGATCTGGGTATTGGGTAAGTCTTCCAACAGTCGAGGGGCAACATCTGCAATGATGTCAATTCCTTTTTGAGATGACCAACGTCCTACAAATACCAAAACCTGGGCTTCAGTTGTAACATTTAAGCCGGCCCACTGTTGAAGTCGTTCTTTGCTACATCAAATCGTCAATACAGTATTCGGCCAAGGATGTGGTAACGCACGCTATTGCCCGTTCCTCTGTTGTAGGCGGTTGAGCTGAGACCCAGCTTTTCGGAGCTTTCTCTTCTGTAACAGACAGAATGACATCAGAGGGATCCGGATTGGAGAATCCGCCAACGTTACTCAATCCCCAAAATATCGGGTAACGAGCTTTGGCTCTTTCTCCGTAAACTGCCGAGACTCCCACAACCCCTACACCGGACTGATACAATCTAATGTAAGTTACAGAAGCATTAAGGATGTTGAAGCTGCTGCCACACTTCACGAATTTCAAACAGTCCGCTTGAGTGATGTTGAATATTGAGCAGACCTCTTCGGTTTCCTTGTAATTACGTAGTGTCCAAAGGCCTTGGAAATCCGCATTGTGGAGTGTCAGACAGATCGGGACTCTTCTATCAAGTCGATATATGGGAGCCCTAATACTTGAGTCAATTTGTGAATAAACGAAGATAAGTCGAAGGAGAATTACAAGGCACCATGGAAATCATTCACATGATAAATGTCTACAGAGAACCTGCCCATTATTTTTGCGATTGCTTGATTCCATGCCGAGTAAAATACAGCACTCTCTAGATCATCAGTCCGCACTAAAGTCGAGTCAATCACAAACACCTCGCAGGTTCTGTAGAGCACTTACGGGGATAAGGCTGCGCCTTTTGTTGACGGCGGAATAATGGGGCATCTAGAATAACGTATGTGATGTTGTCAGTCTGTAGATACGAGACCCCGATGTCGAATGGTTGACCACAGATGACGATCGTGATTGGGTCGGCTATTTCACATTTGGGGTATTTAAGTTCCTCCAACCTGGGTATGACTGTTGAAAGTCAGCCACAGTCTAAGCAAAGAGAATTTAGCTTTCAAACCCCAAATCATCCTATCTTCAACAAAGCTTGTCGCAAGTAAATTCGCCATGACACCTAATCCTCCAATCTTAACCTCAATGTTGACTGGTCAAATACTTAGCACGAGAATCTAAGAGTTCTTTATAGCATGGAACCTACATTGAGGAATAGAATATTCCAGGGTAGCAATCAATATGGTTCTCTGTGCTTTGGTCTGACAAATAATCGGTTCGCTTGCCTGCTTCCTCGTGCTAAACCATGTTTCGAGATTGGCAAAAACAGCCCTTATCACAGGATTCTTACGGCTCGAGGGTACAAGGACACCGACCAGTGTGATCTGCGGAACGCGAAGCCACCTTTAGAGAAACATCGTAGAGCAGAAAGAGCTTTGACTTACTCGGTAGTAGTTTTTGTAAAATGCCAATGCAGCTGCTACCCCTCCCAAGAAAGGCAACAATAGAAATGATATGAATACCAATATCTGGAGACTCCTACGTCCTATGGGCTTGAAACAATATCTCAGAGTCCCATCATTTACTTCAATTTCCCATGCGAGGTGCGGAGATTTGGGACCGTCTGTGATATTCAATACGTTGACGGCAAAGGAGTAGGGAGGGATCCTATCTAAGACCCTATCCTCGTTGATATCACCATAAACAATATTGCGGTCTGGTTTCCCGGTTTTATCAAGGCCAACTATTGCGGTGTCAGAGTGCTACAAAAGTCTACCAATTCATTTATCATTCACTTACAAACATTAAGGACAAATGTTGATGGCCATTCATCCATGTATGGATATGTCCATGTGCTATTCCGCCGGTGCTGCATCCGAAAGTCTTCGTGTGACGCATCCATTCCATATTTGTTGAACGCGCCTTGTAGGTAGATGTGAGGAAGTCGTCGGACAAGTGAATCTGCTTCCATACTGTAATCGCCGTGTTGGACATGGCTACTCGAGCCGGCGAGTTTGCTCCCTACAGAGATTCCAAGGTAAGCTGATTTTTCTAATTGAACAATCTATAAAGTCCCTTGGCACCCTGTACATGAGATACCCGGTGCTACTCATTTAAAGACTGAAACTTACAGTATTGAACTATCACATGATCTCCGTCCCAAGTCTTTTTGCTCGGCACCTTGACAAGTGACTTGTTAACGAATGTCTCTCCACCGGTGTATAAATGCCACGGTGAATAATTCTGACCCCAGTCCATCGAGTAGCGGAATTTATCTGCCCCACTAGCTTTGTGAGAGATGAGAAGTTCTCCATTTCGATTCTTCTTGAGCAAATCAGTTGTATAGTTGGCTTTGAGTGGAAATACTACTGGGTTGTTGTGCAACCCTATTCGGAATAAAAAGTGATCCCTCGCCATTGTCCGTGAAGTTCCAGTGCTATCAGACGCGTTGTCGACGGTCAAACGATACACTCCATCCTCTAGATTTCTTAACATCCCAGTGAAGCGCCATATGCCCTCGGGCTGAGAGGGTAGCTGTGTGGGAAGTCTATCGTCCGCTTCGATCGAGCTACATCTGATGGTCTCCTGGTCGATAGCAGCCAGTACAGAAGAGCCGGTCCTGCCCTCGATGGAAATTGACTCCACCACAGAATCACAACTCATGTTGCTGGAGAACTGAAGCTCGATCTCCAATTCATTCGAATCGTTTGGAGAACCGCTCGAAAGGATGCGACTATCATGTCCAGGCGAGAAATATGTGATGGAAGGACGTGGGGTCACGAAACTAGTTTTAGGCACGAGCGCCATAAATGAGAATGGCTGAAGCAATAGACGCGCCAGACAACCTAGATTGCCAGGTCTATCGGTCCATTGAAGCTCTTCAATCATGAACTCCTGATAGGGAAAGAACAGGTTCTTCGCGATAGTGCCAGGTGGAAACGGCGATATGATTGTGCGTCGCCGATCCACTTCTCCACATCCGACACTGTAATCGACGGCAATCTTTTCGTTTGAGTATATCAACCAGACGACTTGATTTCCTCCAGGTTGAGAGCTGAAATCTTGTAATCCGTGAAAGGGACCACGAACCGATGACCACATACCAGTATCAATGAACGCATTGGGGGACCCAGGAGTGACAACATTGTGTGAGGCCACAGAAAGTCGTTCGACTTGGAATCCGTCTCTCAACGCGGGTATTTTCTCTTGTACTTTGTGTAAATTAGCAACGATTATTGTATTTTCTACTGCACCGGACTTGGTATAATATGAGGGAAAATCTCGCGAAAAGAGATAGAGGATACACATGGATTCGAGGCTTACAGTGATACATGTGCTTGCTTATCAGTCGTATAGAAGAAGTAGGATCACGATGATCGAGACTATTCCAGTCACGATGACAACCGTCCAAGGCCTTCTGGAGAGGGAAATTCCGGTACGTGGACACTCCCATGCGATAACATCCGTGAACTTGCCACGCCGGACTTGATGACATAGCTTGTCGACCAAAGTTATAGTTCTGAGCTGTACTATCAATAACGTGAAAACCCTGCTCTTCTCCCCATAACAGTAGGGGAATTCCCGGTAGAACAAACGTTACGATGAAAAGACCTGCCATCTGAATCAGAAGGATTAGCCATCATTTCCAATACAACATGTACGATTATAACTTCCCTGTCTTTCCAAGCCAAGTTCCAATGCGGGCCACCGAAAAACGTCTTGATTTGAGGCTCCATACATATTCCTCGGATCGAAGGCATGTGTGTTCGCGTTACCATAGTCATCGGACCGGAGCATATGGTTCCATATGAGAACGAAGTCTGCATCGAGGTCTGGAACCCTATCTGGATTCACAAACTCGTGATCTGGCTCAAAGTTTATACTGGAATCTGACCGTTTCGATTTCGACTTCGGCCTGTGATCCAGAGAAAGACCTGGATCGAAAGCTCTCTTGTCTTCTTGGATTGCTTGCTTTTCTGCGGATACTGGATCGAGGCCCAGGAATCGAACTAGCTTGCGGTGTATGGTGTAGTGGAAAGCACTGGAGTCAAGACACGAGGAGTTGGCCCGCAAGAAAAAATTATACTTGTCCCGCCAAACTAAGGATATCGAATCGACATGTTTGCTGTAAAGAGATGGTGTTTTGCCTCTTCCCATATACACAGCACCAAGAGCATGGTTACTCGTAACCTCGCCAGAAATGAAAAAGTTGTCTTTGCCGACTTCTGCGGCGCAACTACGCATAGCATCGGACCAATTGGTGAGACCAGTCACTGATACCTGTGTTGCTTTGTCAACCCGGAATCCATCTACAATTCGGTTCCAGATCAGTCTTGATTTTTCATTCTCGGAATTCCCTCTACATTGCTTACCAAAATCAAGCATATTGATCATGAGACAGCTGAATCGAATGATCCTTGCCATCACATCCGGTTTCCAGTCTCGTAGCCGGTCCTGAACTCCCGCAAAGTCTGTCGAGGAGCGCTTCCAACTTTGTGTAGTCTCAAACGCATCACTGGATCCATGCTGCTCGAAATCGCTGTTGAACGTTAGTCGTTGAAGGATAATATGTCTAACATTCACATACCCCGAGTAGCATCCAAGTTTCGTTTCACTTCGTGGGTAAGCATATCCTTTGTTACTGTAGGCAAGATTGTAATCACAGTCTTCCTTGTAGTCACGATTTGTGAAAGAAAAATCGGCATATCGTCGGTCTGATTTCCACACAACTTCATGCTCATGAGCTGCAAAGATTGCCTCCTTAGCCAAAAAGCCTTTATATCCTAACAGAGGTCCGAGTCTTCGTCATGTTAGAATCTCATTCGTTGCTGTTTCGAGCTGACTTACGTTGAGATGGTGTTCTCGAGTAAAATGAACATGCCCCGGGCGTGAATATCTGTTATTACCTCCCTCCACTGCTCAATAGTGCCGAAATGTGAATCAAGAAGCGTTAGATCCACTGGCTATATACAAATCAGTCAAATTAATGCTTCCAATGTCGGTTTCCCCTCGACCTGTGTACTCACAGAGTAGCCATCAGCTCCCGCAGGCAAGTTTATGAAAGGAGTACCGGCGATATAGATTCCCTGCACAAAGTCTTTTAGTATTGAGAATATGACATAGAGGTATGAGGGTGTACTTTGATTCCCATTCCTAGAATCTTGTTAAAAGCCTATCGAGGACCGACACTCAGGAAATTTCGAACCTTGAAGATAATCCAAGGAATCTCCCAGGCCAGTAATGTCACCACCATGGCGTAAGATTGAGCTTGTTAAGTCGTGCTCATACATTGTGCCATTGGAGTTGTCGTTTGAAGGATCACCGTTCACAAACCTGTCAAGGAACAGTGTATAGAATGGCATACGCCAGTTTTGTGGCGAGGGATGATAAGAATGATCCGGCCAAGTACCCCAATAATCCAAAGGCGATTCTGCTGTAGCATTTTGATTCAAATTCCAATCTTCGTAACCTGGCGTGTATGGTAGTGCTACGGCGTACAAAATCACGCAGGCCGATACAAAAGTCCGGGCCATTGGAATCACAGGTAGGCTCGTCATGGAACGGATACTCAAAAGGCGAAGGAGCCTGAAGAGGCGGAAAATGTTATTGCTCATGTTCCATCCAAGTAGCTAAGGTAAGAAAAGATAGTGAAGCCAGAATCCAGTGAGAGAAATCCATAGACATAATCAGATCTGCATTTTCTACTGATACATGGGTAAAGAATTCATTTGACTTGCAGTTGATGCTGCGTAATTTTATTTTCAATTAACCGACATCGTCAAACCAAAAAACCTTTGCCCTGCACCCTTGGTAAACAAGGGTTCAGATCTCGGCATAAGCAACGAACTTTGCAAACACGACTTCGTCTATCAGTCAGACGACTACACAAGGATGAGTCTGCGTACGACATTTGACACCACATTGATATAAACTTGCGTGAGCTTTTACATAAATGACACAGGACTTCTGCTATACTTTCGATACTGTGAACCCTCAAGATAAAGGAGTCTGCACATAGTTGTATTGCTCGGGATAGTATCTTGATCTAGAATGTTCGCCGGATACGATCTGGATAATACAAAAGCACCTGCCTGTAACACACCGAGCACGTCTTAAGCCTACTCGGCGAATGTTTACTCTCAAACCCATGTAATAGTTACGATCATATAGAGTATACTCGGGCCGGTCAGGAGATCATGGTCAGAAACTGATGATATGAACCAACAAATCCTACTTCCCTCGTGTCTTTAATATCCAGACAGAAACTGTCTGGGATTGTCTGCCGTTATCTTCAGGTACAAAGTGACGGGAGGAAGAGTGGCTGACAGATTTTTGCTTCGGTGGGAACAGCACGGACCTTACCCGCACCTACCAGCTTTGGCGTGGGTGTCCCAACCAGGTCCCTGTACAGAATTCTGGCTCTGTCAAACCTTTGTCAAACCAGAACATCTCCGAACCAATCCCGTGTTCAGCCTGATATATTCCTATGCCTGGATGCTGATCTAGGGTCTTCCGTGCAAACGATTTGGCTGTACATAATCTTATCCAAAGTCCAGATTAATAACGATACCATCAAATCTTGGGTTTTGACCCTTGTTGTTTTAACCAATAATTTGTTGCTGTGAGGTTCAAGGAAAAGTGAACCCGTCGAAGTTCCCCATCTACAAGTGTCTTAGTGATCGAATCTGCGATCAAGGTGGCTTACACCCTTCTAGCACTTGTTGATCTCTGAGCCACATACTTTGAAGTTGTCTAGAACGAAAATCTTGATTGATCACAAAAGGTTGCCATTACTTCACCAATGTTGATACACAAGGCTTCCCGCTCTCTGCTCAGCTTGCGATCAAGCAGCTATCGGATATTTCTTTCCACTTCAGATGACAAAGCGAGCACACGACCAACGGCATGGCTGGATGGGATGCGAGGGCTCGCCTCACTCATCGTAGTTGTGTTCCATTTTCATCAACCATACTACCCCAGCATACTTTACGGTTATGGGATCTCAGCAACTGATCAAGAACCTAGCCGGTCGATTATTCAGCTGCCAATCATACGTCTTCTCTATCATGGAGGAGCTATGGTGACTCACTTCTTCGTGATATCTGGCTTCTCCATCTCTTACAAGCCAACTAGGCTGCTTCGAGAACACGAATGGGGCCGTCTACTTCAAAACATATCTTCGTCGTCCTTCAAGCGTCTGGGAAGAATCGGCTTCCCGTACATTGCTGCGTCATTTCTATATCTTGTCGTACTTCGCCTGCAATTCTTCGACAAGTGGATTCCGACGCCTGGCACCCCACTGCTACCGTTTGCATCAGAAATTCGGCGATGGATCGTGGTTACTGGACGTCAGCTCAATATATGGTCAGTAGGCGACAAAAGCACTTACTTGACCGAAAACATATACTGTTCACAATCATGGACACTTCGTTTGGAACTCCGATGCTCCTTTTGGATCTATTTAATCATCATAACGATGTGCAGAGTGAAATCGTATCTGCGGTTTGCAATCCTCTTCGCAATTGGATGTCATTTTCAATACCAGGGACTTTGGGATCTTCAGTGCTTCTTATGCGGGATGATGTTATCAGAAATTGACTTCAGACCGCGGCAAAAGCAGAGTAGTAGGAAAAAAGATGGATTGGTTTGCGAGGCAAGCTCTCGTTCCTCCGAGGGCTCTCTCATCTCAGATTGGAAGTGGATTGCATCTTGCACGGTTGCCTTATTCTTACTGTCAACCCCACAAAACGAGGGTGAGAAGACTTTGGGTTATCAACTTCTCATGAAGATTACCCCACAGCCTAGCTATGCCGAGAGTCGATTTTTGCAAACAGTGGGTTCAACATTACTGATTTGGAGTGTCGGAAAAAGTACTTGGCTTCAGCGAATGTTCACAACTCCTTTCGCACAGTACCTCGGGAAAGTTTCATACTCTCTATACGTTACGCATCATGTCGTCAATGAGACGTTGGCATTTCACGCCATCAGAGTTGCTCAGGATTGGATCACCGGCAAAGACACTCCTCTTACATTTGAACTTGGTATGCTTTCTGGTCTATTGGTATGCGTCCCAGCGTTTTTCGGCTTGGCTCATCTGTTTTGGTTGTTTGTGGAATCCAAATCGGTTATCATGCTGTCATGGATTGATGAGAAGATTAACGAGGCTTAAGATGTAATTACTGGCCTCATTTAGGTGATATGTTAGGGTTACAACAAATCCGATAGCTCGTTAATCATTGTGGCAATTTAGGCATTTTGGTCACATTTCATTTCTCACAGATGCCAATTGTAGTATGTATTATAGACCTTCTCTCTTTGAATAACTTGATCCCTGTTCTATCTTTCGTGATTATCACAAGGATTACATCTTGGGATTACTGTTGTACTCTTTCTTTAGAAACACAAGTACTCTCCAAACTAGTATACATACCGTGCAACATGCTATCAACCGTATCGGTGGAAGGAAACCTATCCGTAGCATTATCAGGTTCGCCCCCAATGAACAGTAAAAACTCGTCAACCCTACTCTCTTTATCCATGCGCCAGCCCCCAACGTACGGAAGAGGCAACGCAAGTCCTCTATAGGCAGTACTAAAGTCGTCTTTACGACTTGGCTCGACAAGGAATCTACGAACCACGATCTCGGACATTTCCAGGCAGCTTTTAACTAGAGATGGCTAATGTCATGTTAGTGACAAGTCAAAATTGTGTTCAACATATCAAAGGAGAACGCACATCTGTATCTATGTGGAATACCCACTCTATATCGACTTCATCTTTGATCATTCTAAGGATTGTCTGGTTGGTATCTGAAGGGATCCATTCATTACAGTGTACCGTGATAGATTCCCAGCCACCGATGAGATAGAAGTAGCGAGGGTCTTGGATCTGAAAGAGGATATTGACTGGATGTTTCGAGAATCTTGATTGTTTTTCCATGGCTTGTTTAAGCCCTTCCTTTGTCAAAGCTGAAGGATCTTTACATTTCAAATGAAGAAGAGCAACCTCGGTGACCGGCATAGTGAAAGTGTTCCAGTGAAGGTACGATAGTTGAAATGTAAGATGAAGTAGGAGCGGAACAGCCATACTTCTTTTATCAAGCTGAGTTTTTAATCAGGCAAGCAGAGTAGACGTCAGCTATAGTTTGAAGCTACCGGAGACTAAGCTCAGACAAAATCCGATACGCTTGGCAAAACTCTTCGAGGAATCTATCATCTTATTCTTATTAATTATTCACCCATTACGTTTGGATATTATGATATTTCTCAGACAAGAAAGTGTTTCTGCAAGCAAGCTAAATTGAAGATAAGTTAATACTACCACCCTCCTGTAACAACTAAGTCATTTTCCTTGCAACCTACACCGCGAGTGATTGAGGCAGTTATATTTCAGCCTTTCACAAAGAGTTACATCATTTGTTGCCGCAAATGATGTTTTTGACCGTTATAAATCTCAGTGACACGATACCAGTTGAAAGCATCACCCCTGACTCGTTGGCCTTGGTTACGTTGTAGCTCGAAGTTTGTAGTCATATTGCTTTTACGAGCATTCACCGTCTCGATGACGTTGAAGAATACAAATGCTGACGTGTTCCAGCTCGTCGTACAGATGTGTCAGTCATCATCATTATCTATTGCTGCATGAGTGTCTCTGAGCATCTCGCTGCTTTATCTTCAAAACTGGTGCGACCTATATCACCATCAACTTCTTCTGCCGAATGCCGCTGCGGTATTGGTTCTTCACCATTCTCAACGAGATCTCCATTCCAAAATAGCTTGATCTGTAGCATACACCTAACTGTCATGCACGCCACTGATCTGTGAGGTAGCAACAAGAAAAATCATTTTCCCACGAACCTAGTCCTTTGCAATATCGCTAGGACTCTTGTTTCCGAGTCCGTTGACGAGAGAAGGCACAGGTTACGTATGAAGCACGTCTCTGTTGTACTTCTACTAGACTGAGAAGTCTCTCCAGAAGGCGTTTGCCCCACCTGACCTCCATCAAAAACAAGAGATATCATAATAGTTCCACAGGGAGATCGTCTGGGGAAGACGTGTATAGCCAAAAGGACTGCCAGCTAAGTGTATCTATCCCAACCGCCCCCCAGACCCCTGAGGGCGACTCCACGCGCGCGTACTTACGTAAAGGCCTCTACGCCCTACTCCCTAGAGAGACCCTCTGAAGCATATAAATTGTACGTGAGGTTCATCGAGTTTGATGCGGAGATTGACATTCTCTGCTCTCATGAGTTCGAATCGTTGAGCTGCTGGAAGCTCTATGGCCTTCGCACTAGAGCCTGAGTAAGTCAGCTCGATTCTTGAACTTGCGATCTGAGCAACAGATTTAACCTCTGGTCCTGGTATAGACTAGCATACGCCAATAACAGAGTTTAGTATGGTAGAGTTTTTAGGTCAAAACATGATTGACTAATGTTATAATACTGAGGTGAATAGTAATAATCGTTAATGGGGTCTAAGGGTTCTATGTGAACCTTAAGTAGTGTATTTCGTTGTATCCGTACGTTGCAAAGGAAGGTATTACCAGCCCAGAGGACGTAACGATGCGTATTTACAGCTATAGAAATTATTTGCGATTTTGAAACTATGTCGATGATCGGGTCCTCCTACAGCATGAACAGAATTCTGGCTCCTATATCTAGAGAAAGACATTCGCGATTCTAGTAAATATGTTCGTCCGTAGTGTATAGGAGATTTTAGCTGTTGCACGTAAGCAGATGAGTTTGCGACTACGGTGAAGTGTCTATTTCGGATCTTTCTTTAGTGCGGAAGGAGGTTTTGGCTTCTACTGTCAATAACGACTGAAGCTTTGACGGGAGCTTTTAAAATAACAGTGCTAACGAGCTTGTCGCTTACGGATGGGTAGCAGCTACCAATTCCGGGTTTGTAAGGTATATAGGAGCACCTAGACCTCCTGCTTTGGGCGTCTACTCGTCGACGTGCAGGTGTAGACGGACAATAGTTACAGTACCAGCTCCCATCGCAATCCTTTTATTATTCTATTCGCTTATCTACGACAGACATAAGCAGTTGCGTCAGTGTCTCAAAAGTACAGATTTGGGTACAGGTTTGGGGAAGACAAACGTTACTCATATCTCCTGCTTGTGATAGCTGACATCACTGTTTTGCTTATGTCACATAGAGAATATATATGATATCAGATAGATTCGGACCAGTACCAGGCCAGTCCTAGACCGGAACAGGTATAAGAAGGCACAGGTTTCTGTAGAGTAGTCCTACAGTTTCCTTTCTTCTTTCGCAACAGCCTATAAATACGATCAAGTTATTCGGTACCGTTACGCACTCCCATATGCCTCTTCTCTCGTAGTGATCCTTCGTGCCGTCACACTGCTAAACTATTCCTTACGGATTATAACTTCCTTCAAGACAGTTTCCCCTCCCATAGATTCAGTATACATACAGAACAAGGATACACAGTCACATTAGAGACTGTTCAAAATCCATGCAGCAACACTTATAGCTCCAATGGCAGCCGCAGCTAAGGTTCCAACCAATGGATCTTTGATCTCTCCCGTAGCATATGCAAACGCAACACTAGCAGCATCACAAGCATCATTTACAGCACCAGCCCATAGAGCCCTCTTAATTTCTCTTCGCTATAGTCAGAGATTTGGAAACCTTCTTCATCATGATTGGAGGAGCTGCCTACCCTATACCTCCTGTTCCTGAATTCCCGGTGACAGCTGTCCATAGAAGGGCTCCTATCACCGCCTCACGAATTCCAGTCATACGCACCATCAGGTTATTCTCCCTGGGGAGGTTCGTTCCATGTAGTGAGCATATGAATCGCGGTGCTAGAATGCATGCTGCTCCTGTGAAAATTCGGAGCAGTGAGAGACCTTTGAGTGTCGCAAGAGTCATTTCTGACATTGGAATGTTTCCTTATTGAGATGTCGTGGAAATCTTTGAAATGAACAAAAAGTAATGAAGTGATTCAGAAGAACGTGTGATCTACGTAAGGACGGTTGGTCACAAGTTGCGAGCTAATGAATATTCTATACAAACACTTTCTCGGTGACACGGATCATCAGACATAAAGCGCGAGTCAGGTGCCAAGCCGGACACGGAGGTAGAGTCAGCCCGGAGAGATATAGCAAACCCTATTATCCAAAACTAAATTAAAACTTCAATGCTTTACAGTAACAGCGAGCAGTTACGTTTCCTGTGGGATTTAAAGTCTTCGAAGTTGAAGAGCGTGCGTCACAGCTACGAAGACAGACTTATAATACTCACTTGAAATAAGAATGCTCGAGGAGGTTTTATTTCTCATGCTAAACAAGTCTTCTATGCTATTTCTTGATACTTAGATGTTAATGCTGTCCAACTACATTCATAGCACATGTCTCGCTAAAGCTTACAGCTCCTATACTTGTAAGTACCATACAGAGTCTCTACAAACAACAATCTGTATACTGTGTTTTCATCGTTTTCTGTCTGCTTGACGCTTTGGTAACATATTACTGTTTGGGAATGCCAAGATTTACCCCCATATCGACCACCTTCCTTCCTCCACTTCTTCCTCCATCCATACCACTAGTGTTGCAGCTAGACCATGTTCAACTTATATGATAGTATTCACGTAACTCTAAGACATTGACTGTGAAGGTTTACTCGCTTCTTCAGGCTATGCTGGTCTCGGTATCAACTCGTAAGTACGAAGATAAATTTTGAAAGTTATACTATAAGGGCGCGGGAAGCGGTTTAATGTTGCATAGAACTTTGATGCGAGCCAGGACAGTGAGAAATGGGTGAACTGTAAGGTTGATGCTGTGCTTGTGGTTGTGGCATAGTTTCGTGCCGGCAAAATTCTACATCTTATGTAAAGAAGTGGAAGGAGGGATTCAAGGGTTCCATGATGTCGGAAGAGTACGACTACTACAGCTACGATTAGAGCCTTACACCTGGTATGATCCGGTTATCATGGTCGAATACCACTGCGTGGGTGTGCTCCGGTCGCTGCCAAGCCCCTTAAGCGCAACAGCTGGTATTTGACCCTGCTGGTACCTTAGCTAATGAGCAATCTAGAATCTGACCTGGAATAGGACCTAGAAACCGACTTGGGAATTGAAGAGTTACTTATTCTGCCCCTGAATTTCTACGAGCTGGGTTGATTTGAGACAGGTTCTGCTGTTCACTAAGAAACCAGGGTGTACCAAGATGACGTGTCGCATCTGAGTAAACCATATATAAGCCACATGTCGCCCTAACATTTCACGACTTGTTAGTAGAAGTGAAGACTCAGCTAATGCAGTAGAGTGAGTATTGGATATCCATGGGTGAGGATGATTTGTACCCAAGCCAAGTCTTACTACGTGAGAATTCGAAATTGAACTTCTAGTAGTACACTTGATGTTAATCTCTATTAATCAATTCTTTTATCCTATTTAACAAGAAGAGGGGAATTTCTTGAAAGTAGTCTCTAATCTCTACTTCAGGATCGAGAACCATAACCCACAACTTCACTACTCTCGAGCACACATACTTCTCTATCCTTTATCTTCGTAGCAGCTACTCCCAGTATCTCAGCCCGCTAATTATCGGATCACCTTACTAAAGGTTATCAGTTCGCGACAAGTTTGCCTATGCAACTTCTCTAGGATAGTCTACGCCCAAACTGATGGCTGTAGCGAAATCCTAACAACCTTGTATGATGTCAATACTTCTTCTCACACAAGTCTCTCATATCCGAGATTTCTATGTCTGTAATGAGCTATACTGCGAATCCATCAGTCTTATCTCAAAAAGTTCTGAGTAATTGGGATCGAATCGAGGTTGCAGAAATGGGTTGCAAAATGAGGATACTAGATAAAATAAAGGAATTAGAGGTTCTGCGCTAAAGGAGAGATATAGGATAGGTGATGGCGGTTATTCCATCCCATCGAACGACAATGGCAATGAAATAGACAGATTTGCCATTGCTAGTAAGTCACTAGCGCGAAGTGTCTGTTCTATACGTGAAAGTTGCGATACTAGGTTCGGGATCTCATCGTTTCCGGTAGGCGTAAGCGACAGGAAGGACTTGAGAATGAAATAGTCAGGTTTAGATGAGTGTAATCCTTCACAACCAGGAATGATACAGTGCTTAACGTCATTTAACCCCG